>MDTG01204947.1_pt1 | contig 17244 bp, 21 predicted proteins | sample 811421 | NCBI WGS metagenome assembly MDTG01 (sample SAMN05326645, study PRJNA326480) | marine metagenome | isolation source: seawater | place: Pacific Ocean: South East | collected 2011
GACTCTACTGTACAAAAAAAATATTTTGCTTCTTTAGGTATAAATTTTTCTTCACCAGTTATAAGTGCAACATTATTGATACCAATTTTTTTTACGGCTTTATCATAATTTTCTCTTGCCAATAACCTTAATGGAAAACCAAATATTCCTGTTTGATATGCCATCATTCTATCAAAAGCTAAATAGGTTTTCCCAGTATTTGTAGGACCTAATATGGCTACTAAATTGCCATCGAACTCATTCACTTTTTCTAAGATGCTTTTTTTATAATTGAATTCAACACGTACTGAAGAATACCACCTTGCTTATAATAATCCAGTTCTTTAATTGTATCTATTCTACATAGAAGTTTTATAACTTTTTTATGTTTAGATTTTATTTCGCATAGTAGTTCTGAATTTGGGCTGATTTTATCTAAACCAGTTATTGACACTAATTCACTTCCATCAAGCTCCAATGCATCTTTATTTTGTCCTTCTTTAAACTGTAGAGGCAAAACGCCCATTCCAATTAAATTTGAACGATGTATTCTCTCAAAACTCTCTGCAATTACAGCTTTTATACCGAGTAATTTGGTTCCTTTTGCAGCCCAATCTCTAGAAGAACCAGTTCCGTATTCTTTACCAGCAAAAACAACGAGTGGGATTGCCTTTTTTTCGTATTCAATTGCTGCATCATAAATTGACATTTCTTCGTTGCTATCAAAAAACTTTGTAATTCCTCCCTCAACACCAGGAACAATTTCATTCTTAATACGAATATTTGCAAATGTACCTCTCATCATTATTTCATGATTACCTCTTCTAGAGCCATAAGAGTTAAAATCTTTTTTATTTATTTGTCTTTCATTTAAGTATTTTCCTGCAGGACTATCTGGCTTTATTGCACCAGCTGGTGAAATATGATCAGTTGTAACACTATCGCCAAGAACTGCGAGAATTCTCGCATTGATAATATCTTTGGTTTGCTTTGTTTCATCAACAAAAAAAGGTGGGTGTTTTATATAGGTGCTTGTTGCACTCCATGAATAAGTTTTATCCGAAACACTTTTAATAGATTGCCAATTTTTATCACCATTATAAATTTCCTGATATCTCTTTTTAAACATTTCAGTATTTACTGAATTATCAACTATTTCATTTATCTCAGAGGAAGTTGGCCATAAATCTTTTAAAAAAACCTCTTTTCCTAATTTGCTAATTCCAATAGGCTCATTAAAGATATCAATATTCATATTTCCTGCAATAGCAAAAGCCACCACCAATGGGGGTGAAGCTAGAAAGTTTGCTTTTATTTCCTGATGGACTCTTCCTTCAAAATTTCTATTTCCTGACAAAACTGAACAAACGGTCAGATTATTATTTTTTATTTCATTTGATATCCATTGCTCCAGCGGTCCAGAATTTCCAATACAAGTTGTACAACCATATCCTACTAAATTAAAACCTATTTGATCAAGATATTCAGATAATTTTGCTTTATCTAAGTAATCACTAACTACTTTGCTTCCTGGAGCTAAACTTGTTTTAACCCATGGCTTTACTGACAAACCAAGCTGTACAGCTTTTTTTGCAACTAAACCGGCAGCTACCATTACATTGGGGTTTGATGTATTTGTACAACTTGTTATTGCCGCAATTACAACATCTCCTGATTGAAGTTTTTTAGAAGTGTTAGATTTATCATATACAGTATCATCTAAAGTTCTAAAAACTTCTGGGATGTCCTTAACAAATATTTTATCCTGTGGTCTTTTTGGGCCAGCAACTGAGGGTTCAATTTTACTTAAATCTAAGTTTAATGTTTCATCAAATTTAGGTTCGTAATCATTATCAATCCAGAGTTTTTGTATTTTTGTATATTGTTTTACAATTTGCAGTTGATGATTATCTTTTCCAGACAATTTTAAATACTTAATTGTTTCATTATCTGTTGAGAAAAATCCACAGGTGGCACCATATTCTGGAGCCATATTTGATATTGTAGATCGATCAGCTAAAGATAAATTTTTTAATCCCTCTCCATAAAATTCTACAAATTTTCCGACTACTCCATGTTCTCTTAAAATTTGAGTTATAGTTAAAACTAAATCAGTAGCTGTTATTCCTTCTTGAAGTTTTCCAATAAGCTTTAAACCTAAGACTTTAGGAACATTCATTGATATTGGTTGTCCAAGCATTGCTGCCTCTGCTTCTATACCGCCAACACCCCAACCCAGAACTGAAAGTGAATTGACCATTGTAGTATGACTGTCAGTTCCTACGACTGAATCAGGATAAAGATAGTTCTCTTTTTCAAAAACTTCCGACCATATAGTTGTGGCTATATTTTCAAGATTTACCTGGTGACATATTCCTCCCCCTGGAGGTGCTAAGTAAAAATTATTAAAAGCATGTTGACCCCATTTTAAAAATTCATATCTTTCTTTATTTCTTTCAAACTCTTTTCTAACATTGTCTTCATAGGCTGATTTGCTTCCAAAATAATCCACCATAACAGAATGATCTATAACAAGATCGACTCTTGATAGTGGATTAATTTTATCAGGATCTATCCCTTTGTTTTTTAAGGCATCACGCATCGCTGCTAAGTCAGCAACTGCTGGAACTCCTGTAAAATCTTGCATTAAAACTCGAGTAGGGGAAAATGATATTTCAAAGTTATCTTTAGTTTCAGCAATTTTCTTACATAAATTAGAAATCATATCTTTTGAAACAGACTCTCCGTCTTCATTTCTAATTAAGTTTTCAAGAATAACTTTGATAGAGTTTGGAATTTTAGACAAGTCAAAACCATAAGAATTGGCGAGTACATTTAAATCATAATACTTATATTTCTTATTATCTATTGTAGTAATTTTACATGTATTAAAAGAATTTAAAGATCTCATTTTAAATATATAGTTTTAAAAAACAACTTACACACAAATGACAATATTTTTAAGAAATTAATAACTATTGAATTAGTAATAAGTTTTTTAACTAATAATACTAAAAAAAATTTTGTACACCAATTTTGCAATATTTTAATTAGAATTCTGCGAAAAAAAGGATACTTAACAAAAATAGATTTAAAAAACATAAAACCAAAATCTTTCATTAATTTTATACTTTCTTATATTGTTGACTTTGTCCGTAAGTTTTGGGAAAAAAAGAAAGCCTTTTATGTTTGTCGCTTTTTTAAAGTGATGATGGAGGGGGGTTCCTCCAATATAACCCAATACAAGGAGCATTAAATGGCAAAGAAGAAAAAGAAAGCAGCACCTAAGAGAAAAAAAGCTGCTCCAAAAAGAAAGAAAGCAGCACCTAAGAGAAAAAAAGCTGCTCCTAAGAAGAAAAAGAAAGCAGCACCTAAGAAGAAGAAGAAAGCTGCTCCTAAGAAAAAAAAGAAAGCAGCACCTAAGAAGAAGAAGAGAGCTGCTCCTAAGAAAAAGAAAAAGGCTGCTAAGAAAAGAAGAAGATAGTCTATTTTCTGTAGTTAGAGAAAAAAATAATAATTTTTTTCTTTTTCTTAATTTTTCTAAAAACTATAAAAACGGGGGTAACCCCGTTTTTTTATTGTGTCTAATACAAAATACTTTTAATCAGTAAAAATGCTTCTTGTTAATGATATATCTTTTTTTAGAAATGACATAAAAATTTTTGATAATTTAAACCTCTCGTTAGGCAGCAAACAAATAATACAATTAAAAGGTAGAAATGGCTCAGGTAAAACAACTTTCCTTCAAGTAATTTTGAACATATTAGAACCAAACTCAGGTGAGATATTTTGGGAGGGCAAAAACATTAAGAAAAATATATTCGATTTTTATAATCAAACAACGTTTATAATGGATCAAAACACATCATCTAGACAATTAACAGTATTAAATAATATTAATTTTTGGATTGGATTATCATCATCTAAAATGAGTTATGATGATGTTTTAATATTACTTAAAACTCTTAATATTGAGAAATACATTAATACTAAAGTAATGTATTTATCATCTGGTGAAGCTAAAAAATTAGAATTGCTAAGGTTAATTTTAGAAAGAAAAAAATTATGGGTTTTGGATGAGCCCTTTAACCATCTAGATGATGTATCAACAGAAATACTAAATCAAACTTTTATTGATCACTTAAATAATGATGGAATGATTATTTGTGCCTCACATTTTAAGCCAATTATTAATAATTTAGAAACTTTAGATTTTAAATAATATGACTACTCTAAATAAAATATTTCTATTTTTAAAAAGGGAATTAAAAATGTTCTACAGTAATATTGTAGATCTTTTTTCTAATATATTATTCTTTTTTTTATCTATTTTTGTTTTTATTTTTGCATTGGGAACAAATTTAGAGCTTCTACAAACTATAGGTGTTGGCATAATATGGTCTTTGCTGCTTCTTAGCTCGACTTTAAGTTTGAGAAAATTCTATGAAGATGATTTTAAAAATGGGACTTTAATAATAATGCATATGGGGGGTATGAGTTATGAACTAATAGTATTGTTAAAAATATTTTCTCACTTTATATTCGTGCAAATGCCTTTTTTAGTTTCCTTACCAATTATAAGTATTTTTTTTAATCTTCCTGTAAATGAAGTATATAACTTGATTTTAACTTTTATAATTGGGTCATTGATTTTATCCTGTTTAGGATCTATTTCTGCATCAATGAATTTATTAAATAAAACAAACTACTCAATTGGAAGCATAATTGTTCTTTTATTCAGCATCCCTGTTATAATATTTTCAGTTGGAATAAGTAATGCTGGCAATAATTTTAACTCTTTAATTAATTTGCTAATTGGGATAGCTTTAATCTTTTTAGGTATATCCCCTTGGTCAAGTGCTGCCTTTATAAAATTAGCGTTTAATAATAAATAATGTATAAATTTTTGATTAACCCATCAAGATTTAATAAATTTGTAGATATAATTTTCAAACCTCTTGTTGTAACAACTTTGTTAATTCTAATTCTTGGGTTGTATTTGGTTTATCAATCTCCGCTGGACTACCAACAGGGTCTGACTGTTAAAATTATGTACATACATGTGCCTTCTGCTTGGTTGGCTCTTCTTACATATGCAGTAATGACTTTTTTTTCTATTATTGGACTTGCTTTTAAAATTCCTTTTAGCTTTATTATTAATAAAGCTGTTGCTCCGATTGGTGCTGTGTTTACTCTTTTGTGTTTAATATCTGGATCAATGTGGGGAAAGCCAATGTGGGGAACTTGGTGGGTTTGGGATGCAAGACTAACATCCGTAGCTATACTGTTTGTTATTTATTTAATAATAATTTTTTTAGATAAAACTTTTGAAAGCAGGAATGTTAGAGAAAAAACTACAGCAATATTTATTATTATTGGCTCAATTAACCTTCCAATTATTAAATTTTCTGTAGATTGGTGGAATACATTGCATCAACCAGCAAGTGTGAGTAAATTATCCTCACCTTCTATAGATATATCTATGCTTCAACCTCTCTTAGTTATGACTATAGCTTTTAGTTTAATAGGACTAATTATAGCAATTTTGAGAATAAAAGCAGAAATTTTGATCAGAAAGAAATTTCTATAGATCTTTGTGACCTTTAGTCATCGTTTTAATTAAAATTAAGACCTATATAAGGTAATTATATATTATGTATTTTTGGTTTGTTTTTATTACTTATTTTGCAGCCTTTTTTTTAATAATTGGTTTGTTAATCTTATCCTATTTAAAGCTTAAAAACCTTGAATAATGAATATGAGCCTTAGGTTTCAAAGACTTATATTAATACTTTTAACACTAATTATGCTTGGTGCGGCTCTTATATTAATACTTTTTAACACTAAGCAAAACATAGTTTTTTTTTATACACCCACTGAGTTGATGGAGAATAACATTTCACACGATAAAAAAGTTAGGATTGGGGGCTATGTGAAGAAATTATCATTTATTGAAAAATCATTAAATGATTATGAATTCAGTATTACTGATAACACTAATGAGCTTTTGATTTTATATAAAGGAATGTTGCCTGACCTTTTTAGAGAAGGACAAGGTGTAGTCATTGAGGGTTTATTAAGTAAAAATAATATTATTGTTGCTTCAAAAGTTTTTGCAAAACATGATGAAAACTATATGCCAGCATCAATAAAAAGAGAGTTAGAAAAAAATAATCAGTGGAAAAAAGATTATAAATGAGTTCTTTAATTGGTTTTTCTGCACTTTGTTTGTCTACTATATTTAGTTGTATAATATTAGTACCTAACTCAATTTTAAATATAAATGTAAAGTACTTTTTGTTATTTCTTAGATCTTCAACTTTTCTAGTATGTGCTTCTTTTATATCTCTAATATTCGCATATGTTACTTCAGATTTTTCTAACTTTAATGTGTTTCAAAATTCTCACTCAAACAAACCATTAATTTATAAAATTACAGGAGCCTGGGGTAATCATGAAGGTTCAATTCTTCTTTGGGTTTGTATGATTTCTATTTATGGATTTTGCTATTCTGTCTTCAGTAAATCTCTAGATAATTTTAAAATAACTGTTCTTAAAATTCAAACCTGTCTTTTCATAATCTTTGCTCTTTTTATTATTTTCACCTCAAACCCATTTCTTGTAAACTCAATTGTAGTTGACGAAGGACTTGGTTTAAATCCGATTTTACAAGATCCTGCATTAGCTATTCATCCACCAATGCTTTACTTAGGGTATGTAGGCTTTTCGCTAGTTTTTAGCCTAGCAATAGCAAGTTTATTAAGATCAAGTGCAGATCAAAATTGGATAGTGGAAACTAGAAAATGGTCAATTATTAGCTGGGGATTTTTAACTGCTGGAATAGCTCTTGGATCATATTGGGCTTACTACGAACTTGGTTGGGGAGGCTGGTGGTTTTGGGATCCAGTTGAAAATATTTCCTTGATGCCATGGATAGCTGGGCTAGCTCTCGTTCACTCATTATTAATGATAAGAGGCGAACAGGCAATTGAAAAATGGATTGTTTTTCTTGCAATACTATGTTTCTCTTTGAGTATACTTGGAACATTTTTAGTTAGATCTGGTATCTTAACAAGCGTCCATTCATTTGCAGCAGACGCTTCAAGAGGTATTTTTATTCTTTTAATTTTTTTTATAACGACAGGTTTTGGTTTTTTAGTTTTTTTAATTAAATCACCTACAAAAAAAAATGATTTAAATTTACTTTTAATCAACAAAACTTCAGCTTTAATAATCAATAATATTTTAATGATAATAGCTGTATTAACTATTCTATTAGGAACCATTTATCCCATAATAATAGAGGTATTGACCAATACAAGAATTTCAGTTGGTGGTCCTTATTTTAATTCAACTGTTCTGCCAATTCTTCTTCCAGGTTTTTTACTAATGAGTGTTGCGCCTGTATTATCTTGGCAAACAAACAAAATAAAAAAATTTAAAATTTACGTGATATTTTTTATTTTTTTAAGCCTAATAGTCTGCGTGCAATCATACTTATCAAGTTTTAATCCTTGGGGTTTTATTGGTATAGTTCTTGGTACTTGGATAGTAATTGCCTCAATAATTTCAATTATATTACAATACAATTTTTCATTAAGTTTAAAATATTTAAAAACAATAAATAGTTTTATTGCTCATATTGGTGTGGGAATTTTGATAATTGGTATTACTTGTTCAAGTATTTATCAAAAAGAATACAACTTTAATATCAAAGTTGGGGATGAGGTAACTTTAGGAACTCAAGATTTAAAATTTGATGAAATAAAAATAATTGATGAAAAAAATTATCAATCTTTAAAAGCTGTTTTTTCTCTGCAAAATAAAGATAAGATTATTGGTTATATTGAGCCTGGAAAAAACTACTATCCTGTCTCTAAAATGATAACTACAGAGGCTGGGATTTTTCACGACTGGCTTAAAGATATTTACATTACACTAGGCAATGAAAGTGATAATAATTGGTTTATTAGGGTTTACATTAATCCTTTAGTAAGTTTTATATGGTTTGGGGTTTTAATCATGATATTTTCAAGCATAATTGCTGTTATTAAAAAATGAGAAAAATTTTTTTAATAATCCCATTAATACTGTTGACAGTAATTTGTTTATTTTTTCTATTTTTTATTCTACTCGAAAAAAAACCTAATAATCCTCCGAGTGCTTTGCTTAATAAAGATATTCCCTACTTTTCATCTTCTAGCTTATATGTTGATGATGAGGTATTGCTTTCAACAAATTTACAAGGTAAGTTTACATTAATTAATTTTTTTGCATCATGGTGTACTCCTTGTAAAGCTGAGCATCATTTATTTTTTGAAATAAAAAATGAATTTCCAGAATTATTTATTTTAGGTTTTGCGCATAAAGACGATCCGAATGACTCGAAAAAATATTTGAATGAGGAGGGTAATCCTTATTCGTATGTTGGTATTGACCTAGATGGAAAGATTGCTTTTGAGTTTGGGGTTTTTGGTTTACCTGAAACATTTGTTGTAAGTAATGACGGTAAAATAATTTATAAACATACAGGGCCATTGACTAAAAAAATTATAAGAGATGAAATTGCAAAACTATTTTAAAATATTTTTTATCTCATTTTTTGCATATTCCACATATGCCAATGAAAGCATAGATAATAAAGTAAAACAACTAACAATGGAATTAAGATGTATGACCTGCCAAAACCAAAGTGTATATGACTCTGATTCTGACTATGCAAAAGATGTTAAACTGCTTGTTAAACAAAAATTTGAAGAAGGTCTAACTGAAAGAGAAATTAAAGATTTTTTAACCAAAAGGTATGGTGAATATATTTTATTTAAACCTTATTTTAATGCAAAAAATCTACTTTTATGGCTTTTTCCTTTTGTTTTAGTCGTTGGGTCTCTGGTAGTTTTAATAAAGAATTCAAAAAAAACTTAATCGAAGCAGTATTTGAATTGTATTTTTTCATTTTGAATATAATGGTTTCTATAAATATATATAAATTACTTTCCTAAAGTAATACACAAGGAGGAAGTGTGAAAAAAATTTTATTAATCTTATTCTCTTTAAGTTTACTAAGCTTAACTACAATAGGTAATGCAAAATCTATTAGAATTGGTACTGAGGGGGCTTATCCTCCCTGGAACAACTTGAATTCAGCTGGAGAGCTTGAAGGTGCTGAAATTGACTTTGGTAATGAAGCATGTGCAAGAATGGGTGTTGATTGTGAATGGGTAACTCAAGATTGGGATGGAATCATACCAGCTCTTCTTCAGGGTAAATATGATATCATTATCGCAGGTATGTCTATTACTGAAGAAAGAAAAGAAAAAGTAAACTTCACAAATGGTTACATGACAGATGGTGCACGTTTTGCAGTTATGAAAGGTAGTGGCCTTGAAGGTTTGTCGGTAGCAAAATTTACTGGCGGAGTTAACAAAGTTAACTTAAATAACGCTGGAGGCAAAGAACAAGCTGCTATTGGTCAACTAATTGCTGCAATGAATGGCTCTACGGTTTGTGTTCAATCTTCTACAATACATCAAAACTTTTTAGAAAAACACATGTCAGGTGCTGTTAGAGTTAAATTATATCAAAGTGTTGATGACCATAATTTAGATTTACGCGCAGGCAGATGTGATGCAGTACTTGCAGATGTAGGATCTATAATTGACTTTATGGAGTCTGGCGGAGGTGTTAATGTAGCTTTCACAGGGCCAACGTTTTCAGGTGGAGTTTTTGGAGACGGTGTTGGTGGAGCCATTAGAAAAGAGGACACTGATATTTTAGAAATGTGGAATAAAGTTATTGCTGAAATGTCAGCAGACGGAACGACAGCCGAAATCACTAAAAAATGGTTTGGTAGAGATATTTCTATGTAAATAAGTGTTTAAGAAATATATAAAAGCGGTCTTACTGGACCGCTTTTTTTATGTCAAAATATATGCCCTCAAAAGAATATTTGGAAAATTTAGAGCATTATAAAAAAATGCACAATGAGGGATTTAATCTAACAAATGGCGAAAAAAGAAAAGCAAAAGATGCATATGATGGACATAGTACACTAATTTTTGCCAAATTAATAAATAGTATTATTCAAAAAAATGAAATTAAGACAATGCTTGATTATGGATGTGGTAAAGGTTTCTTTTATTCAAATCCATCTAATATGCATGGTTTAGAAATTAAATCTTTAAGAGATTACTGGCAAATTGACATTGATTTGTATGACCCTTGTTACGAAAAAAATTCTTATATAAATGAATCAAATAAGTATGATTTAGTTATATCAATAGATGTTTTAGAACATATACCTTCACAAGACATAGAATGGGTCTTGGAGAGGATTATAAGTAAAGCTAAAAAATATGTATTTATTAATTTAGCATGTTATCCTGCTGTCGCTCTTCTGCCTAATGGTAAAAATGCACATGTTAGTGTTCATGACCATGAGTGGTGGCATAAAAAAATTTCAAAAATAAAAAATATATATCAACATGTTAAAATTATTTGTGTTTGTAGCCTTAGAGAAAATGGAAAATATGTATTTTTCCCTTTGCAATATGATGATAAAATAACTAATTATAATAAATAATGAATTCTCTGCTTGGTCTAATAATACAGATAATTAACCTCTATCAATTTATTCTATTAATTTACATAATTGCGACCTGGTTATTAAATTTCAATATTATCAACTCCTCCAATCGCTTTGTATATAGTGTTATGGAAGCTATGTACCGCCTATGTGAACCAAGCTTAAATATGGTAAGAAGATATATTCCAAATTTTGGATCAATAGATATATCACCAATAGTTGTTTATTTATTATTGTGGTTTATTAAAAGTTTATTAATTGAATATTGGCCGAGGTAATATGACAGCAATAATAAATGGCAAAGAAATTGCACAAAATTTAAGAAATGAACTAAAAAATGAAATAAATGATTTAAAAGCTAAAACTGGGAAAGTTCCTGGATTGGCTGTTGTTCAAGTTGGTAATGTTGCAGCAAGTAGTGTTTATGTTAAAGCAAAAACGAAAAGTGCAAAAGAAGTTGGAATTGAAGTTATTGATCATCACTTACCTGAAGAAATAAATCAGGAAGATTTATTAAAAATTGTAAATACATTGAATAATCAAAATAATGTTAATGGAATACTTGTGCAACTCCCGCTCCCAAAACATATAAATGAGCAGATTGTATTGGATTCAATTCATCCAGATAAAGATGCAGATGGTTTTCATCCCCTAAATGTTGGTAAATTATCTATTGCCAGTCAAAATGATGAAAACCTATTAATACCCTGTACTCCTTATGGTTGTTTAATAATGCTAAAAAGCCTGGAGCTTGAGTTATCAGGTAAAAATGCTGTTGTAATTGGTAGATCAAATATTGTTGGAAAACCAATGGCGCAATTATTATTAAAAGAATCGTGTACAGTTACAATAGCTCACTCTAGAACAAAAAAAATTGAAGAAATTTGCAAAAATGCCGATATTGTTGTTGCAGCTGTTGGTAGACCTAAAATGGTTAAAGGGGATTGGGTAAAAAAAGGAGCGGTTGTAATAGATGTGGGAATTAATCGTATAGCTGTCGAAGTTGATGGGGAGCTTAAAAATAAACTTGTTGGAGATGTTGATTTTGATGAAGTATCAAAAAATACTTCAGCCATTACCCCAGTTCCTGGAGGCGTAGGGCCGATGACAATTGCATGTTTACTTAGAAACACCACTATAGCCTTCAAGAATATTGTTAAATAAAATAATAAAAAAGCACTTGTAGAAACCAATTAAAATGATCTCAAAATCTACATCAAAAGATGAATTAATTATTTTTTAATTCACCTTTCATATGAAGTATATATTTTGAAATAAATTCATCTTGCATTACATCATAACTTTTTTTTATACGCCAATTTCCCAAGTATTTTTCTTTATAATTTGAATACTCAAGAACAATATTTTTTAAAAAATTAAACCTCCACCTAGTTGCATCAAGTGCATGACAATCAGTAAAAGCAGGTAATGCAAATATAAGATCATTGTTATAATATTTTACATATAAATTAAAAAAATTATCAGATATTTTATTCCCTTGTTTATTTTTAATTACATTATTGAACGCAATAAAACCTGTTTCTGTATAAAATCCCAATCTATCAAAAATTGAGATAAAAGTGTCACTAGGCAAGCAATCTTGAAACCATTGGTCTGGTATTTGATCTTTAAATTCTGTATCAGCATCTATAAAGAAAAGATGATCTCCATATTTTCTTGAGTCATTTTGAGCATAAACTTTATAACTAAACCTTACAGCATCTAGCAAGTAGCTTGCTTTGGCAGCATTTTGATTTTTTTCAAAGTTTCTTTTATAAAACTTTAATGACTCAGGTTGCTCTGTAAAAAGATTTAAATATTTAATTTTATTGTGATTGGGATAAAGATTTATATCATCTTCAACATAGCATAATAAATTAATTTCCTGTTCAGTTTTTATGTAACTTTCAATTAATTTATAAGCAAATTTATCATAAAGCTTTTTATTAAATGTGGTTACAAATATTTTATTCATTAATTTAAGTTTTAAATCTTAAAGAATTAATTTTAATAAATCCTTCGGCATCTTTCTGATCATATTCTCCTACTTCATCAAATGAAACTAATGATATTTTGTATTTACTAAAGGGTGATTTTCTTCCTGTTATAATCACGTTTCCTTTAAAAAGCTTTAGTCTTACATCCCCAGAAACTTTTTTTTGAGTCGTATCAATTAATTTCTGCATTGTTTCTCTTTCAGAAGAGAACCATAAACCATTATAAATAGTCTCAGCATATTTTGGCATTATCTCATCTTTTATATGTGCCTCACCTCTGTCTAATGTTATGCTTTCTATTGCTCTGTGTGCTTTGGCTAATATGGTGCCGCCTGGAGTTTCATATATTCCTCTTGATTTCATACCAACAAAACGGTTTTCAACAATATCTTCTCTTCCAATTCCATGCTCGCAACCATAATCATTTAACTTACTCAAAAGCTCATGAGGTCTTAGTTTATTTTTATTAATTGATACAGGGTCCCCTTTTTCAAAAGAAATTATTATTTCATCAGGTCTGTCTTTAGAGCTCTCAATAGATTTAGTTCTAGAATAAACATACTCTGGTGCTTCCACCCAAGGATCTTCTAAAATCTTTCCTTCGGAAGATGTGTGAAGAAGGTTTGCATCTGTGCTGAAAGGAGCCTCTCCCCTTTTATCTTTTGAAATAGGTATCTGATGTTTTTCAGCAAATTTTATTAATTCATTTCTTGAATTTAAATCCCATTCTCTCCAAGGAGATATGACTTTTATGTCAGGGTTATTAGCATAATAGCCCAGTTCAAACCTAACTTGATCGTTACCTTTACCAGTTGCTCCGTGAGCAACTGCATCTGCGCCTACTTCTTTTGCAATTTCAATTTGTCTTTTTGCAATTAGGGGTCTTGCAATTGCTGTTCCCAAAAAATACTCTCCCTCATAAATTGCATTTGCTCTAAACATTGGAAAAACATAATTTTTTACAAAATCCTGTTTGAGATCTTCAATGAAAATTTCTTTAACACCAAGTAACTCAGCCTTACCTTTTACTGGTGAAAGCTCTTCTCCTTGACCCAAATCAGCAGTGAATGTAACAACAGGACATTGATATTTTTCTTGTAGCCACTTTAATATTACGCTTGTGTCTAGCCCTCCAGAATATGCTAGGACAATTTTTTTAGGCATACTAACACTCTTCGTTTAGTTTATTAATAGCTGAGGTAAAGCCCTTTAAAGTATAAGTATCATTTGTTTTTGTTCCTCGGCTGGACTCACCATTAAGCGTTAACTCTAATCCCTTTTTCATTGCATAAATAACTTTATCGTCATCATCTGTCCAAGCTGTTTCAGGAGAATCTTCAGTTGAGTAAAAAATGAAAGAGGTGTTGTCAATTTTAACAACTATATCATTATCTAAATTATATTTATAACCAGCTTCAACTTGAACGATGTTTTCTTCACTTCCAATAATTTTATAAACCAATATGTAGTTATCACCTCTCTTTTTTGTATCCGGCAAATCTGAGTCAATTGGTAAAGAGCCTATATAACACCAGTCATTTTCTTTAGTTATGGTCCAAGAACCTTTTTCAAGAGCCGATATGCTATTTGAGATAATTGTGTAAAAAGTAGTTATAAATATTAGTAAGGTTTTTTTCATGAATAAACTTTTATTTCCGTTATTATATAATTCTTCTATAGTAAAAAAATTTAAGATTGTTAATATAATATATGGAAAACGATAAAATAGTTGACCTCATAAAAGAGATATCTGAAAAAAGGGATGAGATAGCATTTTCTCAGGTATTCGATTTTATTGCACCAAAAATAAACGCTTATTATATAAAAAATAATTTAACAAGTGAACAGGCTGAGGAGCTAACTCAGGAGGTGCTTAGTACAATATGGATGAAAGCAGAGCTTTTCAATCCAGAAAAATCAAAATTTACAACTTGGTCTTTTACTATTGCTAGAAATAAAAAAATTGATTTTTATAGGAAAAATAAAAGAAATGAGGTCAATGAAGAGGATGTAAGAAATTTTCTCTATGAAAATAACAATTCAGATGATTTTGAAATAGAGTCTACAATAAGTAAAATAACAGAAGAATTAGATCAAAACCAAAAAAAATTGATAAAAATGAACTTTTTTGAGCAAAAAAGTCATAAAAATATAGCTGAAGAGCTTGAAATTCCATTAGGGACGGTTAAATCTAGAATAAGATCAATACTTAATAAAATGCAGAAACATATACAATGAATACTACGGCTCATAAAAACGAATTAATATTTGGATATTCAAGCGGAAACCTTGGTGAGGCAAAATCTTTATTTACCTCAATGTATTTATACTTGAACAGTATTGCCGCCAAAAAAGCATCCATTTTTGATAATATGCTCGCTGAAAATTTAAATGAAATCAAAGGTATAGGCCTTAAAAATCTTAAGTTTTCAGACTGTATCAATAACTCTAAAATTACTAACCAGGTTGTCAAAACCTCTAATAGCCCTCTAAGTAAAATAACTGGTGAATTAGATAAAATTAATTGGAAGTCTGTCTTTAAAGGTTTCAAGGAATTTACTATACCAGTTAATGATAATGACTCATTAAAACTTATTAAAATGGATCCTGGTACATCAGTCCCACTTCATTCTCATAATGGTAGAGAGTACATTTTAGTGTTAGACGGTAGTTTTTGTGATGAATATGGTGAATACCATAAAGGGGATATGCAGATCAATGATCAAAAAATAAAACATAATCCAACTGCATGTGATAATAATGGGTGCATCTGCTTATCAATAACTGAAAATGATGTTGTATTTTTTGGAAAATTTGGTTCAGTTTTAAATCTTTTTACATTTATTAAATCTTATTTTAAATAAAATACATTTTTGCTCTATAAGTAAACCATGAGCAAATTATTCACAAAAATTTACAGGGGAGACTTAATTGAAAGTTTTCATGAAATTAAGTGCTACATAGGTTCAGTAAAAGGTGAAAAAATTTTTTCGACAAATAATGAAAAGGACTTAATTTACCCAAGATCATCTATAAAAATTTTTCAAGGAATACCATTTTATTTATCAAACGCTATAGAATTATATGGCTTAAATAAAAAACAAACTGCGTTGGCGTGTTCTTCTCATTGTGGTGAAGTCTTTCATGTAAAAGAATTAAAAAAATGGCTAAGAAAAACTAATTTAAAAGTTTCAGACTTAAAATGTGGTATCCATAATCCATTACACAAAAAATCTTCTGAGGAAATTTTTTTATCAGGGAATATGCCTACCCAAATCTATAATAATTGCTCTGGTAAACATTTGGCCATGCTTACAAGCTGTAAAGCAAATAATTTTTCCACAAATAATTATTTTGATTTTAATCATCCTCATCAGCAAAATATTAGGAGTGTTTTTTCAGATTTTATGGGAGAAAAAATTCCTAAAAAAAATTACGGGATAGATGGTTGCAGTGCTCCCCAATATGCTTTTGAAATTAAAAGTCTCGTCAAAGGATTAACAAATTTGTTAGAGAGTTTTAATGGAAATTTTGAATATTCTAATAGTGTAAAATATATGATTAATGCTATACTTGCTAATCCCAAATATATTGGTGGAACCAATAACTTAGACAGTAACTTAATAAAAATTTCTAATAAAAAAATATTTTGTAAAGGAGGGGCTGAGGGGGTATTTTTATTTGCACATATTAAAAAAGGAATTGTTGGTATTCTAAAAGTAAAAGATGGTAATGAGAGAGCACTACCATCTGCTGTGTATAGCTTATGTAAAAAATTTAAAATCTTAAATAGGGAAGAGCTAGATAAATTTAATTCATGGATTGAGCTTAATTTATTTAATCATGCCAAAGTTAAAATTGGAAGCATCAATACTATAATCAAATAAATAACAAAAATAATACTATAAAAAGTGTAAGCGGTGTTCTTAACATGTAGTAAATCATCCTATCTTTTTCTTCTTTATAATTAAAATTATCTAATACAAGTTGAAAAATTAGAGAGGCAATAAGGTAAATTTTTACCTCATAAGAAAATAGAAACATGATAATTATAAAAACTGAAATCAGGCTAGGAAAAAAGCCCATAAATATAGAATAAAGTGATATTTCCTTTTTAAGATTCCAATTAACAGCGCCTATGAAAACGAATATAATTAAGGAATAGAAAAGAGCAAAATCTCTTACTATGGTAAGATCAAAATAGTTAAAAAATATTCTATCTAATAGAATAGTAATAAATGGAAAAAGACCTAAATAAGAAATTACAAACTGCAAATTTATTTTTTTGAACATATATGAATTTTGAAACCCATATTAAAGAAATAGAAAATTTATTAAACAAAGAAAAGATAATAAAATATAAGTTATTACAAGTATCATTTGATATTGCTTGTATAAAAATTGAGCTTTTAAATAATATTAAATATATTATTAAATTTTATATAAAAAAAAATAAGAGTTTTAATGCTATAAAATCTGAAACTGACAATCTTGTATATCTGAATAAAAAAAAATTAAGCTTTTTTCCAAACGTTATTAAAAAAAATAATAACTATTTAATAATTCAGTTTTTTGAAAATGATAATGATAAACCAAAAAAATCTAATCAAGATTTAATAAAATCAATTGTACAGATACATAAAATTAAAAATAATTTATATGGGTTTGATTTTAATACTCAAA
>MDTG01134510.1_pt1 | contig 17242 bp, 1 predicted proteins | sample 811421 | NCBI WGS metagenome assembly MDTG01 (sample SAMN05326645, study PRJNA326480) | marine metagenome | isolation source: seawater | place: Pacific Ocean: South East | collected 2011
GATGCTGCATTTAATCTGGGCCAAGTAGGTTCGGGAAATCAAAGTAACAATATAAAAGTGTATTTTGATGATCTGGCTATGTGGAGAAGGGCTATAAATTCAAATGAGATAGAATTAATTCATCAGTCTGGTATTTCAGGTTTAAATATATCCAGCACCGGTGGTTCAGTTCAGTATAGAGAGCCAAAAACCTTATCTGTTTCGCTAGCGTCTAATGGTGGATCATTTACTGGGAGCGGTAATTTAGTAAATGTTGAATTTTTGGTAATCGGAAAAGCTGGAACACAGTCACCTTTGTACGCATCCGGAATTACCGTAAAAGAGTTCAATCAAATAGGAGGGGGTGGGAATGTCAGGGATTTAGAATCTCATCCAAAATTTCCAGATAAGCCTGATTTTACGGGTAAAGCACTTTTCATGGAATGGCCCGCAGGTAATGCTAATGGTGAGCCGCCGTCTGACAGTTATAAGAATAACTACGGAGTGCAAATGCTGGGTTATTTACATCCCCCAAAGACAGGTTTTTACAACTTTTTTATTAGTTCGGATGATAATGGAAAGCTTTTCCTTAGTACTAACGAAAATCCTGAAAATAAAAAGATTATCGCATCAGAGCCACGTTGGAACCCTGTGAGAAGTTGGATTTCCAATTACAATAGATATAAGGTTGGCCCAAGAGTTGATAATGGGAAATGGCACCAAGTTGCGGTTACTAGAAAAAGTTCCGGCGAAGTTGTCTTATATTTTGATGGAAAGAAAGTTGGGACTCGTAATGTTTCGAATCTTGGAGATTTAAATAATCAAGATTTGGATCTTATATTAAATCAGGATGGTACAGGTGGGTATTATGCGCGCGCTAAAACCTCTTACGACGATCTTGGAATTTGGAGCAAAGCGCTTAGCGAGGTAGAACTTAAGCGAATCTATGATTCTGGAAATGTTGGCAATTCACTCAATACATTAAAATTAAAAGAAAAGTTGGTTGCCCATTTAGGATTCGATCAAAATCTCACTGACACTACTGGAAATAATAATTCAGGCATAATGGGTAACACTTCAGTAGATGTGTCTAATCCAGAAGACCCAATTGTTCCGACCTCGGATAATAGCCCGAGTGGGGAAACAGTGGAATTTGCCATCGACGGCAATCCTTGGACTAAATATCTTAATTTTAACAAAGTTAACTCTGGCTTCACTATTACATTGTCAGAAGCTTCTTCTCTGACGGGGTTGTCAATAACTTCTGCAAATGATGTTCCTGCACGAGATCCCAGCAAATATAATCTGTTGGGATCGCATGATGGTGAAATTTTTGAGGCGGTTTCTCAAGGAAATGTTCCGGAATTTTCAGATAGATTTCAAAGAAGAGAAATCAAATTTGGATTAAAAACAAAGCCTTATAGAATTTATAGACTAATATTTGAATCTGTTGTTGATCCTGAATCAGCTAACTCTGTGCAGGTTGCAGAAGTTGAATTTTTAGGGGCAGAGAAAGAGGTCCAATATATAACAGGGAAAATTGGATCTAAGGCGATAGAGATGAATAGTGGTGAATTTATGAAATTTTCCAAAGATGGAAATGATTTGGACTTTTCAAAAGATTTTACTGTTTCATTATGGGTGAAATCAAATGGTTGGCAGGATGACCCTGTCATATTGTCCAACAAAGATTGGGATTGGGTTTGGAATAAGGGTTGGGCATTGTCATTCACTGAGGATGGATCGTTTAAATTCAATGCAGCATCGGACAGGCGTATAGACGTACAAGCGGAAACAGGAAGAAATGTAAACCAGTCTGAGCCAATATATTTGGAGGAGGGGAAAGCTTATTACATAGAAGCTTTGTCGAAAGAAGGTGGAGGTGGAGATAATTTGGCGGTCACATGGCAGCAACCGGGAGGGCCATCACCTGTAAATAGAGTGACTCGTCCTATTCCGAGCACATATCTATCTCCTTGGGTTTTGGATAAGGATGGTAATCCTATTACTCCTTCCCAAGTTAAAGATCAAGAACTAAGCACAAACCTTAATTTTACTAAAGCATCTTTAAATGAAGGTAGAATAAAAGTTGCCATAAATGATGGATCATTAAAAGTCCAGGGAGGAAGCTCGATATCAGGTAAAATTTTTCATTGGAAGACACTTGCCCAAGTTAGAAATACAACGGTACGACTTAATGAGAGTGGCTTTGATGATCAGGGTTATTTTTCAAATCTTAAGGATATAAGGAATACGGGTGATACTGGAGCATATAGTTTCTCTGATGTTGAGACGGTTGTGAATGATCCAAAGAATCCCAACAAAAAATACTATATTCTTACACCTGAAAAATCGGATCAGGCGATCGGCATATCCGCATATGACGCTGCACTTGTTCAGGCGCACATAACGGGAAATCTAAAGATTGGATTGGATAAAAATGAATTGATTGCAGCCGACGTCACAAATAATGGGGACATAACATCTCAGGATGCTTTTTATATTCTGGAACATTCCGTTGGGTTGAGGTCTGTTCCGTTCCCTGGGGCAGGCCAAGTATGGAAGTTCATGGATTCCAGGATAATTATCAACGAATTTTTATCAACAAAATTGGGTCAGGATTTTAGAGCCGTGCTTTTGGGTGATGTGTCAGGAAACTGGATTGGTAACGAAAGTATGGGAGGCCGAATCTCCTCACCAAACTTGGCGAATATCAAACCTGATGTGTTGTCAGGATTCAGAAGTGTTTATGATGAAAATAAATCAACCCACGTTCATCGATTCATTATTGAGTCAGGTGATAAAAAGATTTACGGCGTCGACCTACAATTAAGTTATGATGATACGAAGCATGTCGACTTTGATATCGAATCTGATTATGCGATTGCGGTTAATGATAACATTCCCGGCATTCTAAGAATAGGTATTGCCAGTGGCCAGGGAATTCAGGGTGATAATATATTATTTACAGTCAAAGAATCTAAAATTAGCAGGGATGATTTATGGGTAGATTCTTTTGTGGTAAACGAAGGCATGTATCAAACCGCTCTGGATTTTAGTGATGGAATCTTAGATACAGATTTAGATGGGCTGCTTGATGTAAATGAAGAGGAAATATTCCTTACCAGCCCCACGAACGCTGATTCTGATGGAGATTCGATGCTTGATGGAGATGAAGTTTATGTTGGGACTGACCCTTTGAGTTCTGACTCTAATCTAACTATCAGCATTGGTAATGAGGATGGTTATTATTTACTTAACTGGGACTCTATATTAGGAATCGGATATACAGTTGAAACAACATCTGATTTAAGTAAAGAATGGAAAAAATTTGGTGAAACACGATGGTCTACCGGTAATAGTATGAGTATACCGATAATACCGCCAAAGGAGATTAAACAATCATTTTATAGGGTTAAGGTTAATAGATAGAGGCAAGAATGAAGGTTAACAATATTAAATTTAATAAAATGCTATCTAAGAGAATGAATAAAAAATTAAACAAGTGTATTAAGACTGGCTTGCGCTTTAAATTTAAAGCAATATTTGCAATTTTGTCATTATATATCTTAATCAATTCTGACCTTAATGCTGCAGGAAGAGATTTTGTTGAGGAATCATTTGGAAGTCCTAGTCGGGCGTCCATGTTGTGTGAAGATTTCACCTATGCCCCCGACCCAAACACGTTGAGACTTACCACCGCTAAACAATCTTCCGTTAATAAGTATGGTCCTTATGAAACATTTTACTCTCCTTTAACTGAGTCCGAATTGAACTCCAATTTTAGTGGAGAACATTTTCATGGAGAGGATATGTTTGACGTTAATCGTGTGGATGGCCGAGTGGTTATAAAGATAAGTTCTAAATTTACGAATGTTAAGGATTATTGGGAGGATTTAAAATTTGAAGGAATTGAAAAATTGAGCCCAATCTTTCCACAAGATGATTTTGAAAGATACCGATCAATAGGAAAGATGGCAGAGATGAAACCCGAAAATGGCGCGGACAAGCCTGATTTGTATCGATGGGTTGAGGCATGGCTAGAAGAGGATGCTGATATAAAGGAAGTAATCAATAACTTAAATCAATTGGAGGAAGTTGAATATGCCGAACCTGATTTTCTTTTTCAGTTGGCGGGTGATGTAAATAAAGCGAATGCCAAACAATTGTCGACTAATAAGGGGCAAAAAGAAAAATCAGAGACTAGAAAAGGGTACGATTTAATGGGGGGACCTGCCAATGACTTTATACCAAGCGCGGATACTGACCCAGGGTTTGCATCACAATGGCATCATGACGTCCTTAACGTACCGGCTGCTTGGAATTATCTAAAATCCAAAAATCTTCCGACTGGTGGGAGCACAAATACTGTAATTGCTGTTATTGATACAGGAGTTGATATCAATCACCCGGATTTGAAGGATAATATTTGGTTCAATCGTTCTACAGTAGGCGAATTATTAATTGGTAAGGTGCTCATTGAGTGGGATGAAAAAGATACCGGCTCATCCAATTTGCGTAAACAACAAATAGTTAATTTAGAGTTTATTAAAAATAAGGGTAATGGTGCTTTGAAATTTTTGGGAACAAGTGAAAGCACGATTACTGAAAATTGGATTGTTGCCTGCAATTCAATTTCTCCATTATCCTTTACGGTTAAAGGAAGTAAAACTGGTTCTCACTCAAATTACACTGTGGATGGTGACGGCAATTACACCAGTGATTCTGGTGAGCTTATATTTAAGATATCAACAGGATCAAGCCCCTTTCAGGTGGGTGATCAATTTGAGTTTAGAACTTGGGCAGGTGAAATCCCCGGGAATGGAATAGATGATGATGGGAATGGATATATCGACGATGTTAATGGTGTTAATGTAGTGAGTGACAAGCGATTTCATAGTGTTGACGTTAGTGATGTTAATGGTCATGGAACCCATGTCGCTGGTGCCGCTGCTGCTCAGGCAGGAAATGGAGTTGGCGGTGTTGGGGTAGCGTTTAATGCGAAGATAATGCCGATTCGTGCAGCTCAATACTCCGGTGCATTATCATCAACTGATATTTCTGAGGCCATAGAGTATGCCTGGAAGAAGGGTGCAGATGTCATCAACATGTCCTTTGCCCTCCCCTATGAATCCATGCTCGTAAGAGATGCCTTAACCGAGGCTTTTGGAACTTCTGTTCTAGTGGCGGCTGCAGGGAATTATGGTAAGCCAATATTGTGTTGCGGAGGAAAATTATCTCCATATTGGCCGGCCGTTTATGATTGGGTAGTCGGAGTTGAAGCAAGGTCAACGGCTCCATGTTTCTGTCCTGTTCGCCCACCTTGGTTAACGACTTTTTCAAATTATGATAACGCAATGACAGGAAGATGGCCTTCTAGGAGGGATCGACTTGAATATGAGATCAGTGTGCCTGGCAGGGATATTTATAGTACATGGCCCGGTGAGGAAAATTATTTTAGCTTAGACGGAACATCCATGGCAACTGGTGTGGCTTCCGGCATGGCAGCCTTATTAAAAACAAAGTGGACAATAGAGGATGGATTTTACTCAAGATTTATTATGAGCCAATTGGTTTCTAGTTCTTATTTAAAAGACGATGTTAGTTTGGACGATATCCCCCCGCAGGATATTCCAGGGGAAGAAGAGAAACCACTGATACCCTATCGTGATACTTGGAAAATAATTAATGAATTGAATTTGGATCCCACTGGAAAGTTAATCTCTTTACTAGAGGGTTATAAAGCAAAGGGTTATTACGATTTTCCGTTCAGGAAGGTTCCTGATATGTTAGGTGCACTTACAAGGGCGCCGAGACCTTTTATTACCCTTAAAGAACAATGGTTGTTCGATACTGCTGCCATTTCAGAGATAAATGATGATGATGGGCGTATCGATACAGGTGAAACAATTGAGATGGCTCTTGTTGTCCGCAATCACTGGGGAAAGGCGACAGACGTTAAATTTAAACTTCACGCAATTTCGAAAGGTGAAAAGGGCTTGATATCATCAGATGCTGAAGGGCAGCAGGCATTCCAGAAAGATCCATATGTGGAAATGTTAACTGATGAAATAAATATAGGTGCCATTGGAACTTATTGCTGGAAGGATAATGGACTTATATATAAGGACGGTGTAATCACTGGGATTAAAAATCCGATCAAGTTTAAAATTAAGGATAACACCCCAAACGATCATATAATACCTTTTATTTTATCCGTTGAATGCAAAAATGGATATGGTCCGGATCAAGGATTCGAGGTTGATAATAAGGTTTATAAATTTCCAGAAATTGACAAATATACAATGCCGTGGAAGTTAATCATAGCACTGCAAAACAAAATGAGGTTTAATCTTTTTGTTCAAAATGGAGAGGAACTTCCGAAGGTCTTTTCAGCAGATAACGTTAGGGCAGTGGGTTCCGAAGATATTAGCATATCTGTCCCTGGCAATGGGTACAGTATAGGCGATGAAGTTAGTTTGAAAGGTGGTAACTTGTCGTTGTCTGAGGGTAAAGTAAGTATAAGAGAAGCCGCGAAACTCAAAATTACCGCTGTTGGGGAACAAGGATCCGTCACAGAATTACGATGGATAAATTATGGTTCATATTCTAAAGAACCCTCTAAATCTGGATCTGGTTACGATGTAACAGGGGGATCCGGATCGGGGCTGAAAGTTGATATCGGTATTTGGTCTGATAATAGACCACTAACAACATACAACCTAACTAATAATAAATATTATATAATAAAAGAAACTGTAACTATTGAGGAAAATGTCATTTTGAATATTGAACCTGGAACAAAATTGCAATGGGGTAGTCCATTTCCAATGAATCCTCTTCCAGAATCTACTTATCCGTATATCAGAACACAAAGTGGAGGTATATTAAAAGCAGTCGGCACAGTTGAGCAACCAATTGAATTTTTCTATTCAGGTTACTCTTATGAAGGCGAATGGAGAACGGTAACTATTAGAGGGGATGTGAACTTGAGTCATGTCAAAATTATGAATCCCGATTTGGCAGTTACAGGAAATTTGGATCATATTCATTTTGATTCTGATACCGACGATAAGACTGGTAAACTTGTGGCTCCAAAAATTACGCATAGTAGATTTGATTTTAGCAATTGGGAAACGCCAGCTCCAAATTATCAGAGCCCTCCAAAAATAGGTCTTGTTACTCATAGTTTATTTGACAGAGATCATTCTAGACCTCGTCCAGCTTATCCATGGCAAAGGAAACAAGATTGGGATAAATCACTATATATTGGAAGCATACAGAATTCCGTTTTTCTTCCAGATATACTTAATCATCATGATTGGATAAGGCCTCACTCAAGCACCTTAATTGTTCCAAATTCAATTTCAGAAAAAGTAATATTTTCTTCTGCTGGAAAATCCTTTTTCTTTCCAAAGATTTTTAATGGCAAAACATATGTAGGAGTATTTGCATCATCTGATACTCAAAGAAACGTTGTCCAGGTGGGTGAATGGATTGCAAATCACTTTGTAAAAGGCGATAAGAAGGGACATGTTGCAAGTATTAATAGTAAGGCAGAGAACGATTTTCTAGTTGATTATACAGATAAATACGCACATCGGGTGGCATTTGATAAAGAATATGGACGTGTTGATGCATATAACATAGATCGAGATGAATTTTTGGGGATGTCAATGATAGGTTTGAATGATTTTTCTGCAGAGGGAAGCTGGTCTTGGTCTAGTGGAGAAGAAGGATCATTCAGTGCATTACGTGACGGCACTTGGAATGATACAAGAAGGAATGTAATATTAATAAATGCAAAAAGAAGTTTAGAAGGCATAAAGAGTGGAAATTTTGGTACATGGGAGCCTTCTTATCATGATGCATATAGAATATCATCTTGCATGATGATATTAGAACTACCTGGCGAGTATTCACAAGAAGAACTCGATAATGCAGTTTATTTAATACTTCCAGAAATTGCAAACAAAGCCACTAATTGGCAGTCTAAAGACAATGCATTCCTAATACCAACGTGGGATCCAGAAGTTAGAAACCTGATGCAGTTTAATGCTCCGAGATGGATGGGCAGACACCAGTGGGGTTCTCTTTCCAATAATTACTGGGGCGGAGGGAGTTCTGGTATATCTGATCATGTAATCAGCGCGATGATCATTGATTTTGAAGAGGATTTTAATAAGGGGAAGGTTATTTTTCAGCCTAAACTAACTACTGCCTCAGAAACTGCATATCCACATGTTGTGGATATTAAAATGACATCTACTTCTCATAATGAGGTGTCATTGCTTCTAAATCCAACAGTTGGAGTGGAGACGATCAGGTTGGACGTCGTTTTCAACCGTGACATGGATATGGAAACCCTGCCATTTGTATCTTTTGGGCCGGATGCACCTTTGACTGATTTTCAGGTTGGGCTATTAGATGGTAAATGGAAAAATGCTAGAACATGGACAGGTTCAGAGTATATAAGCAATGGCTTAAACAATGGATACCAAATGGTTGGTGTTTGGGGTGCGAGAGCTGCAGATGATAAATGGCTTGTTACAGGTTATGATGCAGGAAGATTCAGATTTAGAGTTGATTACGGGACAGCCGAATCCTTGGATTTGCAGGCAGACGGGAGCAAGGAATCTGTTAAGCTTACTCTATCTCAAAGTGATTATGATTTATTGACAGGATACAATATTTACCGTTCCGAATCAAAGGCTGGCGAATACAAAAGAGTTAATAATATAGTGATTCCCTATGCGTCCGGTCAGTTGAATTATGTTGATACGGATGTCTCTGCCGGACGTGATTATTACTATAAATTCAAAGTTGTTAAGACTGGAGGGGAAGAGTCGGAATTTTCCAATGTAGCCATAGCAACTACATCGGATACAATTCCTCCAAACGTGTACCATGTTCCAATTGAGACGGCTATCGCCAATCTTCCGCTGACAGTATTAGCGACAGTAATAGATAATAAAACTGTTTATGAAAGTAATTTATTTTACAAGGGAGAAGGTGATGCAGAGTACAAAAAACTGCCAATGGAAAAAGTTTCAGTAAATCAGTACAAAGCTACAATACTTGGGTCTCAAATACCTTCGAATAATTTGGTATATTATATCGAAGCATCTGACGGTATAAATAAGGCTTATGCAAATATAAATGCACAAAGGGGGGGCAAAATTACAGTTAGGGAATACCACAATTTAAACAATGAGTATATTAGTACGTTGAAAAACTCAGGGAAACTTAACTCTCCAAATCTGGGTGGCAACGGTATACCCGATATAGAAACCGAGGCGTATTCATTTGAGTGGCCTGCTGGTCCCGATCCGATTAATAACCCAAAAGCCAGACCTAAATCTGACGTTCGTGATAGGTATGGATGGCAAATATTAGGTTATCTTGTTCCTCCTGAAACAGGTGATTATAGATTCTTTTTGGCTTCAGATGATAATTCGGAATTATATCTCAGTACGGATAGTAATCCAGCAAATGCTCAAAAGATTGCAGCCGAATCTACATGGAGAGGTGTAAGGAGTTACCCAACTTTCTATAGCGATAATGGAAGAGATGAATCGATATCTAGAGAAATCAATTTGCAAGCAGGCAGACGTTATTACATTGAAGCCATAGCAAAGGAAGGGGGTGGTGGAGATAATCTTGCAGTTGCATGGCAAATGCCAGGCGGTGAAATTCCACGTAATGGTTCTATACCAATTAGCGGAGAATATCTTGAGCCTTGGGTGCCAGGTGTCGGCGAAGAGCAACAGAATAAAGCTACTAAGGAGAATTCAACTATCTCAGTCAGAATTCTAGACAAGCCCATAATATTTACAATTGATACCCTATCAGGATCGGATAAGGGAGGAGCAAAGGTGAGTATTAATGGGATTAATTTTAAGCAAAACTCTGCTGTCTTTTTCGGAAATAAGAAAGCAACTAACGTTAAGTATCTAGGTCAGAACCAACTAGAAGTTATTACCCCTGCCATGAGGCAAGGGCACTATGATGTTGTAGTAATAAATAATTACAACGAAGACACAGAGGTAGATAATGTTGGAATACGTGATAGCCTGGTTGTTCATTTACCGATGGATGGAAATCTTGATGAATTAAGTGGCAGAAAAAATGACAGTTATCAAATAGGGAGCCTGAAATATATGGAAGGTCATATCGGAAGTCATTATCTAAATGCAGACTTTAATGGAGAAAATAGTATAACATTAATGGACCCATCTGATCTAGATTTTGGATCTGAAAAAGATTTTTCGATATCAATGTGGGTTAAGAATTTGTGGTCCACGAATAATGTTTTTAACGCAACAGGATTCCCACTGATATCAAATATGGATATTCAGAATGAAAAAGTGCGGCAAAACTTTGGACAAAGTCCTGGTTGGATTTTGGGAGTAAAAGAAAATGGGGAATTATTTTTTGATCTATTTGGGAGTACAGGGAAATCCAGTTTTGGTAAAAATACGGGTATTAAAAAGAATGAATGGCACCATATTGCTGTAACAGTTGATAGGGATAATAGTTTTGTGCTTTACGTAGACGGTTCTCCGATAGGAGAGAAAATTATAAACACAGAAATTGGTTCAATTGATTCAGGATTGTTTACAAATATTGGACAGTCTGGATATGGTGACTATATGGGCAAATATAAGTTCAAGATTCTTTCTAAAGAGTATGGCAATGATAGCCCTGCATTACAAAATGAGGTTGCAGTTGGGACAAGAGGTGAAAGTAAAGTTTACTCTCAACAGATGGACTTGGATGTATGGGATTCTTACGTGCCTTTTGTTCTAGAAGATGGAAATATATTGGTTTCTGATGGAGTTCTTCGGGGTTCAGCGAGAAAGGGTGAGATTATTAATAACAAAAAAGTCGAATCCCGCAATAGGACAGATTTTGATTTTTATAATACTGGAACGATTGCAGCTGTGAATGATGAAAGTGAATTAACCTCTTCTTTCAAAATTGTGCAAATACGAGGAAATAATAATACATTGCCTCATGGATTCGTTAAAAATGTAGAATTAAATTGCAAAATTCCATTGAAAAGATTTTCTGTATTAGTTCTGGATAATGGCGGTCTTCTGACTCTTGGTAGGGATTTCAATCCTGATACAAATGGAAATGGATGGGTAGACATTAGGAATTGGACCGGTACGATAATTAAAGAGGGAGCATCAGGAAGAACAGCCAAAAAGTTGGATACTGCAAAAGCGATTAAAGGCGGTGAAATTGTTACGTCCACTATTGAGCGAGTTTTTAAAGATCTCAGTATTGACGACCTAGGCATTTGGACTAGGGCCCTTCCTCCTGCTCAGGTTAATGCAATTTACTTGTCAGGAATTGGAGGATTGGAGTTAACGGAAACACCAAACATAACTGATGTTAAAAATGCTGATGGAAGTCATGCAATTGCACCCAATGGTTTTATATTTGAAAACGAAATTGCAAAATTAAGAGTGCAAAGTATTAAAGTTCCATCGAGTGTAAATCGAGTTAATGTTTCAGTGGTAGCATCAAATGTAACAGATCTTAACAAGGCTAAAGTTACATTTAGTTATCCTTCCAACAAAATGGTTTTAATAAAACCTTCCATTGGAAGTGCCCTTACTGCCTGGACGCTTAATATAGATAATAACACTGCAGGATCCCTGACGTTGAACATGAAAGCAAATGAATCCTCCCTCGAAAAGGGTGGAGAACTTATAAGTCTGGAATTTGAGTTATTAAGGGACTCGATAAAGGCTGGAGAAAAGTTACCAGTCAAGGTTACAGAGAGTCAGCTAAATGATGGAGATATTACTCCAGAAAGTATCAATGGCATAATTATAATTGAGGGCGGGTTTTCAATATCAGGAAAAATTGTGCACTGGAACAATAAGAGGGAAATACCGGGTACGATCGTTCATTTGACGGGGCAAGACACAAGGGATATCAACACAGCAAAATCTGGTTGGTTGAATTTTACAGATCTTGATTCCGGACAATATCTGATTACACCTGAAAAAAATGATGATATAAATGGAATATCTGCATATGACGCATCCCTAATCATGCGTCATGTTGTTGGAATAAAAAGTATAAATAGTAATCAAGCTATGATCGCGGCGGATGTTAGTGGAAATGGCGATATTTCATCGTTAGATGCTTTTTATATTTTGGATCATTCTGTTGGAAATAGAAAGTTGCCATTCCCGGGTGTTGGAAAAGTTTGGGCATTTGCACCATTTGATTATGCTCTAACTGAAAGTAACTGGGCAAACCTAATAAATAACAAAGATAATATTCAATTAAATATCTACAATGCATCATTGTTAGGTCAGAATTTTGAAGGTATTTTATTAGGAGATGTTTCCGGTGATTGGTCTTTCGGTAACAATACATCCGGCGGATTGATCTCAAGCCCGGAACAAAAGAGAATTGATGCTGAAGTGTTATTGGGATCAAGTATTGTGTCTGATAATAATAAACATACTGTACGCCTGTTTGTTGATGCAGGAGATAAGACTGTACATGGTATGGATTTAGTACTCGGTTATAATAATAAAGGTATGAGGCTTGTAGATTCTGAATCAGATTATGCAATTGCAGTTAATGATGCCCAACAGGATACAATAAAATTAGGTATTGCTGATTCCGGGGGTATAACTGGATCACAAATATTTGCAACGCTAGATTTTGAAGGTGTAGGCAAGGATCTCCCTGTTATTAATCGGGCATCTATCAATGAAGAACAATATTCAGCTGGAAGAATTAAGGACATTTCAAAATTCGACGCGGATGGAGATGGGCTACTGGATTTAGATGAAATTGAAATAATTGGATCAAATCATTTAAATAAAGACACGGATGGGGATGGGATTAATGATTATGACGAACTGAAAATGTTTTCAGATCCTCTAAATAAAAAGTCATTTTATGAATTACGGATTTTATCTCATGAAGATGGCGGGGCCCTTGTTATTTATGCCCCGATAAATTCAAAGTATATCATAGAGTCTACATCAGATATTGGTTCTGATGATTGGAAAGAGTTGGATTTTGATTATAATCCAGATTCTATAATCAATGAAATACCTCTTATTAAATTAAAATCTGAAGAAAACAGGTATTATAGATTGAATATATACCCATAACATAATTAAGGATAAATGAAATCAGAACAAACTTTTAATTTAAACAGTAAGCTTTTAACCCAAATGAATATTTTTTACCGATTAATTATGCCAAATATTACTGGATCATCATTGGCATTCATTCTGTTTGTCTTATTTGGTTCATATAATTTTATCGAATCAAGTGAAAAGGATTGTTGCGGAGTGGGAGTCACTGTGCCTTCTGATCATGAAATACAGATTCGTGAGATTCCGAATATCAAGAAATCCATTCGTGGAAACAGATATGGTCCTTACGAATTAGATTTTTCAGAAGAAGACCCTAAACATGCTTATGATCCAATCACTAGAGTTGATGAGAAAGACAAGATATTTGACTATAAATATCAAAAAGGAAAAATTCTAATAAAAATACATTCCAATTGGGCTATAGGTAAAAATTTCTGGGAAGAAATAGAATTTCCTGGAGTTCAAAACATGGTTCAATTATTCCCAAATGCTAAAAATAACAAAGTAATAGGAAAAATGTCAACAGTTCTTCCGGAAGCTGGCCAGTCTAAGCCTGATCTTTGGCGGTGGTTTGAGGCTGAGCTTGCGAATAATGAAACCGTTTTTGATGTGATTAAAAATCTTAGAGGCAGACCTGAAATCGATAAAATAGAGCCTGTCTTTATTTATTCCACGAATGGCCCCGTTTATAACGATAAAGATGTTGATGAAGAAATTTACACAATTCAGGAGTTGCCTAGTAAAGGTGCAAAAACGGATCCAGAATGGACGGGTGATTCACTATATCACATTGACGCATTGAATGTTCCAAATGCTTGGAAATATTTAGAAAAACGACAGGCTACTAATAAAACGCCAGGCGGTAGCCCTGATGTCATTATAGCAATACTCGATACTGGAGTTGACTATAACCATGAAGATCTTAAACCTAATATGTGGGTTAATTCTGGAGAGATTGCTGGAAATAATATAGATGATGATAAAAACGGTTTTATTGATGATGTTAATGGAGTGAGTGTTGTCAGTAATAAGGAGTCACATTCTGGTGACCCAATGGACTTTAATGGACATGGTACTCACTGCGCGGGAATTGCGGCTGCAGCGGCATCCAACGACAAGGGGATAGTTGGAGTGGCTTACGGTTGTAAAATAATGGCTATTAAGTCTGGGCAGTATGCGGGTATATTTTCAACAACTGACATTGCAGAGGGAGTTTATTATGCAATAGAAAATGGTGCGGACATTATTAATATGTCACTCGGGGGCCCTGACTCGGAGGTTGTAAGAGATGCCTTGTCAGTTGCATTTGGAGATATTGTTTTAATTGCTGCAGCAGGCAATAGCGGGAGGCCTAATGAGTATCCATGCCCGGGTTATTCTCCTTCATATCCTGCTGCACACAATTGGGTCCTTGGAGTTGAAGCAAGAGAAAAGTATCTTCAAGCATGGGGCTGGAGAGCTAAATTTTCAAATTATGATTGTGTACCATATACAAAATACGAATATGAAGTGATGGCTCCAGGAGTATCCATTTATAGTACGTGGCCAGGTGGTGGTTATACTAGCTTGGATGGGACTTCCATGGCTGCTCCTACCATTGCCGGTATGGCAGGCCTGCTTAGAACCCAGTGGCCTAAAAATAAATACTCATCGAGATTTATTATGGGGCAAATTATCGGTAGTCCCTCCAATCAGCCACGAGTGCCTGATGCATTATTAGCATTAAGTAGTGTGCCAACTCCAAAATTATTCATGAAAGAATTCTGGTTGTTTGACAACAAGGACGTGGATGCTGTTAATGATAATGATGGTGTCGTTGATGCCGGAGAGACTATTGATCTTGCATTGGTAATTCGAAATCAATGGGGTAAGGCTACAAATATAAAGGTGAAAGTTGAGCCGATTGCAAAAATTGAGCAAGGAGGGAGCAAATTGAAGGATCAGGCTGCATATAAAAAAGATGGATACGTTGAAATGATAACCGATGAAGTTTCGTATGATCCTTTAGGCTCGTTCAACAGAGGTGATAACAAACTAATATATGATTCCGGCGGAGCAATCATTGGTGTGAAGATGCCGTTTAAATTCAAGGTAAAAAATAATACTCCCAATGATCATTTTATACCATTCCAAGTAACCTTGACTGCTAAAAATGGATATGATGTCGAGGATACTAAAAATTATTCAACTCAGCAAAGATTTCAAGTTCAAGTTCAAAATGGTAGCGAGATACCAACCATTGTTAGCAGTGATCTTAATTTAACAAAAGATAAGTTCTGGATAGCAGTAAGGCCTATACTTGTGGAAGAAGGAGCAACAATAACTGTTGAAGCTGGGACCCAAATACAATTAGGAGGTCCGGATCCAAAGACTGTTTATAGGGATCCTTTCGGTAGGGCTTTCATTCAAGTTGAAGGTAAATTTGAAACAAAGGGAACCGCCGATTCTCTGGTTTCGATATTTCCAGCTCCATTCTGGATGCCAAGCCCTAAATTCGGAGGGAAGGGTCAAAATTCTGTAATCCGAGTAAGAGGTGATGGTGTATTCAATATGAAATATACCGAAGTTATGAATCCTGAAGTTAAAGGAGATAAGTTTGATCATGTTAGGTTTAGATATGATATAGCTAATAATAATCCTTTTTACATAAGAGCCACCGAATTGTCCTATGCTGAATGTGATTTAATAATACCTACCGCTGTGAGCATGGATACTTGCTTGATAAGTAGAGTCAATGGGAAGTTAAGGCCCGGTGGCTTGTGGTACGACGAAACTGGAGGTAGGGACCCACTCAAGGAATCAAGGTATGGAGGCAGCATGAATAATACTGTTATTTTAGGGCATATGCTCAATATGGATGTTAGGTATTCCCCATCCATACAAGCGTATCAGGATATTCCCCATGAATTATTTAAAGACAAAAAGTTTGAAAGCGTTAAACACTACAAGGATAAAACGTATGCGGTTATTTATCCTAGGACATGGTTATCTGAGCCTGGAGAACTAACATCTGTCCGAGGCTGGAATAAAAAAATACAGGGTAAAAACAGTTATGAAACTTTCTATTCAAAGAGTGCTTTGAAAACTGCTAGCTTAGTAGCCCAATACTTTGGAGGGCAGGTACTTAATATAGATGACGTGAATGAAAATGTATTCATCGCTGATTACATTAAGAATGTATTATCACCCGAAGGAATTACAGATGAGGTTATTATTCCTTTATCAGATTTGGATTATGATGGAGAATATAATTGGCAAAATGGCCAAAAGCCAATCTTTACAAACTGGGGTGATGGTTTTCCCTCTATTCCGTCACGCGGTGAATATTTTGTGAAGGTGAACGATAGTGGAATATGGTCAAACAGCAAATGGATTAGAACAGGTGATAATTCCAATCAGGAAAACGGTCCTACAGAACTGCAGGGGCTCTTCAGATGGACTGGATATGATAGAATCCATGCTGGATGGTACGGAACAAATATCAGGGCCAAATCCTGGAAGTTTAGTGGGGAATTGCCTACCATTATTGAGCTGCCAGGTATCAAGACGAAGGAAAACTTAGATGCTGAGTATCCAAATCTACATGCTAGCCTTTCTTCAAAATATCATGCTGTTCAAAATAATGCTTTTTTAAGTTCGACATGGGATCCAAATACAAAAAATTTGATACGTATATCTGCAGAAAATGTTTATCGATACCATTCAGGCGATAGTGAAAGAGACATTGACTATACCAAAAATTATTGGGGGCCAGTAGCAGACAAGCGTGTAAACGCAATGATTCATGATGGAGTAGACTACGGGACGGGGCAGAAGATTCTATACAAGCCAAGGTTGAATCCATCATTGGAGGCCGATTATCTAAAGATGCAAGAGATATGGCCATTTGTAGTAGATATCAAAATTACTACAGATGAACTGAAAAGGATAACTTTGGCTAACGTTCCAAATGTTGGGATGGGCACGGCAATTTTTGAGATTATTTTTAATAGAGATATGGATGTCACAAAGCCATTACGTGCAAATTTTGGCCCTGATGCCCCATTCACAGATTATCCGATAAGACCTTACGGTGACAATAATGGGTGGCAAAAAGATTTACGTACTTGGATAGGTACATTTAA
>MDTG01214574.1_pt1 | contig 17242 bp, 20 predicted proteins | sample 811421 | NCBI WGS metagenome assembly MDTG01 (sample SAMN05326645, study PRJNA326480) | marine metagenome | isolation source: seawater | place: Pacific Ocean: South East | collected 2011
CTTGTCTCACTGAAGTTGAAAATTTTGTTATTTTCACTAGGTATTCTGGAACATCTAAATCATCTTTTTCATTTTCAAAATAATTTTTTAGAGTAATTGGATTTGCAAGTAGTCCTTTAAAGATAAGATTTTCAATTGCACTAAATATTTTTTGATGCATAGGATCATAAAAATTAGTGCTAGAAATTATAATACTTATTTCATCAAAAATTTCATTTGTTACTAAAATGGAGCCAATTACAGCTTGTTCAGCTTCAATATTATTTGGCAATTCTTTGAAGTTATCTTTTACTATAGTAAGATTATTATCCATTTTTTGATAATACATTAATTTAAATTTATATAAATTTTAAAAAAAGGGTGGGGAAAAAATTGTATAATTATTGAATATTATCTGCAGACTCAACACTGATGTTTACTTCAGCATCAACTTCCGAGTGTAAAAAAACTTTTACTTTGAATTTACCTAAAGATTTAATTTCTTGGATCGGTTGTATCATTGATGGTTTGATATTAATTTTATCCATTTCTTTAATCAATTTTGCTATTTCAGTAGGTTTAACTGAACCATATAGTTCATTATTTTCTGTGCTTAATTTTTTAATTTTGTAATCTTTTTTGTTAATTTTTTCATAAATTTCTCTAGCCTCTTTTTTTTTCTCATTATCTTTTTTTGCTAAATCTGTTTTTATTTTCTCAACCTGTAAAATATTATCTTTTGATGCGTATAAGGCTTTTTTGTTTGCTATCAGAAAATTTCTACCAAAGCCTCTTTTTACATTTATTATCTCTCCAATTGAGCCAATTTTCTTAACATTTTCTAATAAGATAACTTTCATTTAAATTAATGCTAAGTTTCGAGCTCTTTTTATAGATAAAGATAACTCTCTTTGTTTTTTTTGACTTATATTTGTAACTCTCGATGGAAGTATTTTTCCATTTTCAGAAATATATTTTTTCAATAGTTTTATATTTTTATAATCAATAACTGGAGCTCCTTTTATAGATAAAGGGCAGCTTTTCTTAAATTTATATTTATTTGGTTGAAAAATACTTAATTTAGCAAAGTTACTTTGTTTGCTTTTTTTGTTTCCACTCTGTCTTTTTGGCATGATTAATTTTTTAAATTATCTTTTTTATCTTCACCTTCTTTTTTTGCAAAGTAGTTAGTTTCTAAATCAAATTTCTTAACTCTCACAGTTAGGTATCTCAATAACTTTTTATCTATTGACTCACTCTTTTCAAGTTCATCAATTACATTCCCTTTCCCTTTTATCTTAAAATGAATGTAGCTACCTTTTTTATTTTTTTTTATCAAGTAGGATAAGTTTAACAATCCCCAATTCTCTGTTTTAACAACTTCACCTTCATTTTTTTCAATGATTTTTGAGTATTTGTCAGTCAGCTGCTTTAATTCACTTGGAGACGTATCTTGTCTAGCAACAATTGTGTGTTCGTATAAATTCATTTATGTTCTTTAATAAAAAGTGTGGATATACTATTATAAATCTATAATTACAATAGAAAAATAAAGCCAAAAATTTAAAATTTTTAGATGTTTTCAGTAATATTTCCAGGACAGGGATCTCAAATAGTTGGAATGGGAAATGAATTTTTTCAAAAATATGATTTGGTTAAGAATTTGTTTAAAAAAGCTGATGAAGTTTTGGGAATATCACTTTCAAAGATTATATTAAAAGGGCCAAAAGAAGAATTAGACCTAACAATAAATACTCAACCTGCAATATTTCTCGTAAGTTATTCAATATTTGAAGTAGCTACAAAAGAATTTAATGTCAATCTTAAGAATGCTAGTTTTTTTGCAGGCCATTCCCTGGGCGAATATTCAGCTTTGTCATCTGCAGGTTATTTAAATTTCTCTGATACAATCAAACTTCTCAGAGTAAGAGGCGAAGCTATGCAAAATGCTGTACCAAAAGGGGAGGGTGGAATGTTAGCAGTATTAGGCTCAAAAATTGAAATAATTGAAAAAATTTTGAAAGAAAATGAGAATAATTTTTTGGCCCAAATAGCCAACGATAACTCAGAAGGTCAAATAGTTTTGAGTGGTAAGAACAGTGACTTAATTAAATTAATTGAAGTTCTTAAAATTTATAAAATTAAAAATATTAAATTACCTGTTAGTGCACCATTTCATTGTAAGCTTATGAACAAAGCTACCTCTGTTATGAGAGATGAAATTGAAAAAACAAAATTTCTAGACGCTGATAAAACATTAGTTTCTAATGTTACAGCAGATGCAATTTCAAATAAAGATCAATTAAAGAAATTATTAATTGATCAAATAGAAAACAGAGTAAGATGGAGAGAAAGTGTTATGTATATGATTAGTAAAGGTGTAAACCACTTTATTGAGATTGGCCCAGGGAAGGTTTTATCAGGCTTGGTTAAAAGAATAAATAAAGATATAAAAATTGATACAATTAATAGTGAGATTGATATAAAAGAAATAAAATTATGACAAACTTAAAAGATAAAAATATAATTATAACCGGAGCCTCTGGTGGAATAGGAAATTCTATAGTTGAAAAACTTTTTGAAAGTGGTGCTAACATACTAGCGTCTGGTACAAAAATTGAAAAACTAGATGAGCTTAAATCGAAATATAAAAATATAAAGATATTAAAGTTTAATATATCAGATCATGATAAAATAGAAGAGTTTGTAGAAAATTCATCAAAAGAGCTTGGTGGTAATATAGATTGCCTAGTGAATAATGCAGGAATTACAAAAGACAACTTAGCTATAAGAATGTCTATTGAAGAATGGAAAAAGGTAATTGATATTAATCTCACTTCAACGTTTTTGCTTAGTAAATTTGTAATAAAAAAAATGTTAAAAAATAAATATGGTAAAATTGTAAACATAACCTCAGTCGTTGGACACTCAGGAAATTTAGGACAATCTAATTACACAGCATCTAAAGCTGGTATCGTTGCTATGTCAAAAAGTTTGGCCTTAGAATATGCAAAAAAGAATATTAATATAAATTGTATATCCCCTGGGTTTATTAAGACAGCCATGACTGAAACAATAGACGAAAAATTTAAAGAAATAATTGTATCAAAGATACCTTCAGCAAGACTGGGAGATCCAGAAGATGTCGCAAATGCAGTAATTTTTTTAGTATCTAATCAATCAAACTATATTAATGGTGAAACACTGCATGTTAATGGAGGCATGTATATGGCTTGACAAAAAGCTTTTTTAAACTAATAAGAATTTATAACAATATAGGATCAATATGTCAGATGAAGTTTCAAGCAAAGTAAAAAAAATAGTTGCAGATCACTTAGGAATAGATGAGGCAAAAGTAACTGATGATTCAAGTTTTATAGATGACTTAGGAGCTGATAGTTTAGATACTGTGGAATTAGTAATGGCTTTTGAAGAGGAATTCGGATCAGAAATATCTGATAGCGAAGCCGAAAAGATTTTGACAGTTGGTGATGCAGTAAAATTTATTGAAGGAAAAGCTAACTAAAATTTTTGATGCCCACAGAAAATGACGGGGTAATGATTATTTTATCCTCTCCTTCGGGAGCAGGCAAAACTACACTTGTAGGTTTATTATCAAAAATAGAAAACTTCGAAGTATCAATTTCACATACAACACGACAACCTAGAACTAACGAAATTCCAGATAAAGATTATTACTTTATAAAAGAAGAGAAATTTAAAACTTTAATACAAAATGAGGAATTTTTAGAATACGCTAAAGTGTTTAGTAACTTTTATGGAACAACAAGGTCACCTGTAATTGAGAAATTAAATAAAGGTAAAAATGTTTTATTCGATATTGACTGGCAAGGGGCAGATCAAATTAAAAATAAAAAATTAAATTACAAATTAATCACTTTTTTTATTTTACCACCCAGTAAAGAAATACTGCTAGAAAGATTATCTAAAAGACATATGCATGATAAGCAAATTGTAGATGAACGGATTAAACAATTCAGCCATGATGTTCTTCATTGGATAAATTATGACTATGTGATCATAAATGAAAAATTAGAAGACTGTTATTTGAAAATTTTTAAATTGATTAAGGCTGAAATTAGTAATGGTTATAAAGATTATGATAAAGATTTTATTAGATCTCATGTTGAAAAATTAACTTCTTAATTTTTCATATTCTCTTGTCAATTCATAATAGGTTTCAAGATTTAAATTTTGAGGTCTCAAATTTAAATTTATATTTAATTTTTCTAAAAGATCCTGATTATTTGGAAAAAGTAATTTAAAAGGTTTTTTTATCATTTTACGTCGTTGACTAAAAAAAACCCTAGTAACTTTTTCAAGATTATATGGATTTTTAAATTTGAAAAAATTCTTTTTTGGTTTAAAGATCAATAATGAACTTTCTATCTTTGGTTTAGGTGAAAAACTTTCAGGCTTAACATCTAAAATTCTTTTTATATCTAATTTCCAATTAGCTAAAATTGTCAATCTACCATAGCTTGATAAATTAAAGTCTGAAATTATTCTATTCGCAACCTCTTTTTGGAACATTAATATCAAATTGGTAAACCACAAGTTCTCATCGCTGAGATTTAAAATCCACTTACATAATATTTCAGTTGAAATGTTGTATGGTAGATTACCAAAAACTATTAATTTGTTTTTGCTAAGTTTATTTTCATCTACATTCAATATATCATCATTTATTATTAATATTTCATTTTGAAACTTTTTTTGCAACATACTTACAAGTCTATCATCTTTTTCTACAACAATAAGTTTTTGTGGTTTTTTTTTAAGTAAAGATGAAGTAAGATTACCTGTTCCAGGCCCTACTTCTAGTAATGTTTCATCTTCAATTTTTAAATAATTAACTATTTTATTTATAACGTCTTCATCAATCAAAAAATTTTGTCCCAGACTTTTATTAGCTTTAATCACTTCGATCTAAAAATTTAAGTGAGTTCATCAAACTTAGTGGATTAGATGAGTTTTTATTTATCATTTTTTCGTTGGGTCCATGGTCAGGCGAAACTCTTAAGAAGGGCAACCCTAATGTAATATTGATAGCGTTATATTCTTTTAATGTCTTTATTGGCGAAAGCACTTGGTCATGATACATGCCTAAAATTACATCATATTTTCTCCTATTTTGTTTTAAAAAAATTGTATCAGCAGGAAAAGGGCCAAAAACTCTATAATTTTTCTTTTTTAAAAAATTAATAGCTGGGGATAGTATTTTTTCATCCTCATTAAATTGAAGAATACTCTCGCAGTGTGGATTTAAACCTGTAACTGCAATTTTAGGTTTAAAACCTCTATTTTTTTTATAAAAATTATCTATTAGATGTACTTTTTCTTTAATTGCTTTTTGGTTAATTTTTTTAACGACCATTTTAAGTGGTAAATGAGTTGTCAAAGGACAAACAGATAGATCATTATCATAAATTAACATAGCATTTTTTTTAATGTTAAATTTTTTTGAAATATATTCAGTGATACCTAAAAATTTTTTATTTAAAAAGCTAGATTTTTTAATTGGACCGTTAACTAATTTATTTGACAAGCCTTTTCTTAATATATCAAAAGAAATCTCAAAGCATTTAGATATATAATTCAAAGATTGAGAAGGTACAGTTTCATAATTTACATCGATTAAGTTTAAAACTTTATTATTCAATTTTTTAGTTTCTAGATCTGATTTATCAATTAAATTAATAGTCTTTTTAAAATTTAATTTTTTCATTTGCAATTTTACAATTTCATTGGAAGCAATCAAAATTAAGGGAGTTTTAAAATTATATGATTTTAAGCATTTAAAAAAAATTTCAAAAAAAACACTTTTAGGTTCACCAGCAACTATAATGATAGGTTTAGTTTTCATTGATTGTGTAGTTAAGTTTTGCCTTATTAAAAAAAATCCTTGAAAACTGATTTAATTGTTTATTAGTTTCAAACTTAATCATTTTTTCTAATTCCTCGTCATCTTTTAGAGAAATCTTAGATGTTTTTATCTTTTCAATTTTTAATATTAAATAATTATTACCAATTTGAATTACTTTAGTGAATTGACCTTCCTCAATTTCTTTCAAATTTTTATAAATTTCCTCAGATAGATTATTTTCTAAAACCCATCCTATTTCACCTCCGAATTTTGCACTTTCTGAAATACTATAGATATTTGCAGTATTATTAAAACCAATTTCTAAAATACTTAATTTAATCTTATCAATTAGAGATTTAAGTTTTTCATCCTTTTTTTTTTCAAATACAATTTCTGATAACAAATATTCTTGACTAATTCTGTCTGGAATAAGCTTAATTTTTTCTAACATCGATCTTTTATTAATTCTTATTTGATCTTTAAATCTTAAGTAAATCAATTCATTCCACAATATTTCAATTTTTATTTTTTGTTTGATTTGATCTAGTGAATAATTTTTTTTTGCTTTTAAATATCTATTAAAGTCTTTTTCAGTTTCAAAATTTAATTTTGAATATAAATTTTTTATATAATCCTTGGTAAATGAATTTTCTTGATCAAATTCAATTACTTTTACAATTTCTTTTTTTTTTATAATTTCATTTATTAAAGACTCTTTTGAAATCTCAATTAATTGTTTTTTATTCAATTCCATTAAATTCGGGTTTAAAATTTTTAAATATTCAATTTCATTTTCAATATCTATATTTGTAATTATTTGACCATCAATTGTGGTAGATATAAAAATGTTATTAGACCTTGCAATATTTGTTGTTAAAAAAATAATGAATAAAATGTAAAAAATTCTTTTATATATCATTTTAATATATTTGGACTATTGCTACCACCAAGAGGAATAATAGTAAGTTTAAAATATATACTTTCTTCTGGTTTAATATCAACATCTGTATAATAATCTTTGTTATATTCTATCGATGCTGCCAAACAGTCATTCTTATATTGGTACATCAGATTGTAATATTCGGTTAAATCAGTTTTTTTATTTCTTCTTGTTGAGAATGAGATATTATTTCCTCCACTCAAATTATATGTTGTTGTGTTTTCAAGGTATGAATTTTTTTCAACTGTATCATTTTCATTTAAATAATTAAAGCTGGTCACTAAATTGTTTAAACTTACTTTCATATTAAAATTTTCATAAGTATTATCTTTAAGGTTGTTTTTGATAGAGTTACTATATTTAGCCTCTAAAATATCATTAGGATTAAAATATACTTCTCCAAAAAAATTTGAAGTTTTTTCACCAATTTGGTTATTTTTTTGAAGATCATTATTTTCTTTTAATCTTAAGTTATTAGCCATTTTTAAGCCAAATATTTCTCTTGAATCTTTTTTACTCAAAATGGAAAAATCATTTCCATAGGCCAATGCAATACCTCCCTCAATTGTATCAGAAGATGCTATCCTACTCATATTAAAAATATTATTGACATCATACCTTGTAGACTTTGACCTTATATCTTTTGTAAAGTCTGGACTAATTTTTAAAGATACTTTTGGTTTAAATATTTTTTGATGATAATCATTTTCCTTAATAAGTGGCAAAGATGAGTTTATTTGAAACAATCCAGAAACATAATAATTATCATTTTTCTTGTAATTGTCAGAGCCTTGAGCGTCAGAATTTACATTTTTTAATATAAATTCATGCGTATTATAAAAACCTAAATTGGTAATTTTTGGATTAGAATTAAATGTCAAATTATTAATATTAATTTTTTCAGTCTTATTTGTATCATAATTTTTAATATAATTATTTGATTGAAATAAAAAATCCCCATCTAGGTTTGTTTGATCAAAAATTTTTTTGGTAATGTCTATTTTTGGTAGAATGTATTCGTATCTATCACTTTTTTTCTTACTTAAATCTTCATATAATTTAAATTCAGCATCAACTGTTAAATCAGAATTATAAAGTTGTAGATTTAGTGAGTTTTCCAAAACATCAAAACTTTTTACAATAGTTGAATCAATTTTATTACCTTTAAGGTATGTATCATTTGAAGACTTCTCAATTTTTATTTTTAAATTTGACTCTTCAAAATTTAGGTAATTAAGATTTTTATCATAATTATAAAAAAAATGATTTTTAGAACTTTTATTTTTCGCCTTGAATACACTAAAATCACTTATGTGGGTACTATCTCTATTTTTTTGTCTAAATTCTGTCTGTATTAATATTTTATCTTCTGTATATATTCTTGGTTTAAAAGTAAGATCTTTATTTGAACTTATTACTTTAAAATACGGCAAACTTAAAAAACTATCAGAATTAGGTGAATTTTTTATAGTTGGAATTAGAAATCCACTTCTTCTCTCTACCGTAGGATCAGGATGAAAAAACTTAGGAAAGTATACTATGGGGACATCATATATTTTGAGCCATGCGTTTTTATAGTTTATAACTTGTTTATCTTTATTATGATTTATTTTTTCTGCTGACAATTGCCAGGGTGGACATTTTTCATTTCTTCTTTTACAAGTTGTAAAAACACCTTTTGTGATTTCAGTGACACCATTGTTGAAAATTACACTGTTACCTTTCAGTCTCGGTTCATTATTTTTGTCAAAAAATTTATTATTTAAGTTTACCGAAATATCTTTTCCAAATAGTTTGTTTGTAACAGTATTAATAAATGCAAGATCTATTTCAAAAAAATTTTGATTAAAATCTTTTAATTTAGCTTCTTTAATTTTTATAATATTTTTATTTAAATCATACTCAAAAAAATTTGTCTCAAATCTATTGTTAAATTTATCAACCATTAATGATTTTGACTCAGACTCCAAAACTTTTAATTTTTCATTGTATAAAATATATTCAGTATTAATTTGGACTTCATTCTCTAAATCGTATATAATAACATTACCCTCTGCTAGAATTGTCTGATTTTTTTTATCTAGCTTTATTTTATCAAATTCAATTTTTATTTTTTCAGATTTTATTAATAAGTTTCCATTAAAAGCTTTAAGAAAACTTGAAACTTTAGAATATTCAAATTTTTTAGCCTGTATTACATAATCGTTATTTTTTGAGATTGCTGTACCTTCGTTTGCGATTAGTAATTTACCCTCATTTATCAACTTCATTTCTGAAGTTTTAAAATTGAACTGTTCAGCTAAAGATGCATTGCAAAAAAATAAACAAATGATCGGAATTAATAAAAAATATTTACTTTTCATTAATCCTTATTAAACCTATGATTGAAATAAGTGAAATAAATAAAATTGGTAAAAAAATTGAGATTATAATTGGTATTTTTCCACTGTTACCAAGGGAACTAAACAAAAAATTAATATAATATATGATTACAGACATCAAAATCCCTAAAATAATATGAAAAAATAGAGATTTTTCACCTCTAAAATTAAACATAATTATTGATGAAAGGATTGTCAACACCCCATAAAATAATGGTGTGGAAAAGAGTTTTAGTAAGTGGATGACAATTTCATCAGAAGAATATCCTAAATTTTCATAATCTTTTTTTAAATCAAAAAGTTTGATTAAGTTCAGCGTTGATATGTTAGAAAATAAGCTTTGAATTTTTTCTTGATCAAAGCTTGTTCGTAAATTTATTTCTTCATTTTCCTTTTTAGAAATATTTTTTTTTGTTACAATAGCATCAAAAATCACCCACTTTTTTTCAATTATATTTACCTTTTTCGACTGAATTGTATTTATAAGATCGAAGTTTTTATTAAATTTATTTATTACTACATCATTTAAATTTTCTTCTTCAATAAACTTAGCTTTTACTATTAAAATAGTTTCATCGATTTCATCTTTAAGCCACAAACCATTTTCTGTTACAACCGCAAGATATTTATTATCTTTTGTATGGTTATTCTTGATATCTAAATAAAAAAAATTTAGTGTTGAAGCAGCATTATAAAAAATAATGACTGCAAATAATCCCATAACAACAGAAGTAGTAAACAGAATATTAATAATTTTTAAGTTACTTAATCCATTACTTTTTAAAAGATTAAGCTCATTTTTTTTGAATAAATCATAAAATAAGAATTGGGTAGAAATTAAAAAAATAAATGGAAAAATTTCAAATAATGTAATTGGCGCACCAAGAAAGGTTATCAGATAAGGTAAAAAAATATTTACCTCTGAATTTTTAAAAAAAGATATTTCTTCCAAGATTCCTAATATAATCGTTAATGTAAAAAAAACTAAACTAATAGTAATAAATTTATTAATGAATTCTTTAATTATATATTTCTGATAAACTCTAAACATTTTTTGTCCTAAAATAAAAAATTAAATAAATTAAGATAAAAGAAATCCACGGTATTGCTAAATATAAAGCCATAGTAAAATTTGAAACTGTAGAATATCTCAAAGAGGCTTCTGACAAAATTAAAATTAAGAATGTAAAAAGAAAAATTATTTTTTTATTTTTATTATAATTTAGATTACTTTTTGGTAGTAAAAGTAAAAAACTACATAAAATTCCTAAAATTGGAATATAAAGAGGCTTATAATATCTTTTTAGTAATTCTTGGTTTATTTCTTTCTGTATAGTTTTTTTGCATGTAAAATTTTTTATTTTGGCTGCTAACTCTATATTGAAAAAACTTAGTGAGCATTTCAATAATTGATTAGATGGAAGCTCTTGTATTTTTGGAGTTAAGATTGTTTTAGTAGTATAATCAGATAGATTAAAATCGATTTGGTCAAATTCAAAAATATTTATTTTTTGTTTTTCATTGTTAATGACTTTACCATCATAAAGACGAAATATTTTATTTTTTGTACTATCTAATATTTCACCATTTTTTGAATAGATCATTCTTGAAGAGGACTTAGTGGAGTCATCAATAAAGATATTTGAAAATGATCCATCGATATTCTTTTTTTCTATGAAGATTGTTAATCCATCTACAGCATTTATAAATTTACCATCTTTAATTAAAGATGTAAAAAAATCTATGTTAGAGTTTTTTAAAAATTCTCTACTCTTAAACTGAGAAAGAGGAGAAAAATAACTCCCTATCCATATTTGAAAAATGGTAAGAATTATTGATAAAAAAACAATCTTATTTGCAAACTCAATTTTACTAATTCCATTAGTCCAAAATATTGATAATTCGTTTTTATTTTCATAATTAATTAACATGTAAAAAAGAGTTATAAAAAAAATAAATGGAATTATTCTGTGAATAATTTTTGGAAAGTTAAAAACTATATAGGAAAAGTATATTTTGAGACCATGGCCATCTTGAGTCACAAAATCAAAGTATTTTACAGCTTGCAATGTCCAAACTATTACACCTATAGTAGCGCTCATTAATAAGAAAAAGCTTAAAGTATCCAAAGTAAATTTACGAAATATTAATTTTTTCATTGAAAATATTAAATTTCTAAATATATAGCATTCATTTATAACTCTTTGTAATTAAAAATTTATGTCAATAAAAATAAACTATAAAAAAAGTACTCAGAAAAAAAAAACTTCTTCAAATCTAGTCTTATTTGTTGATGAAAAATTCAATTCAGGTCCACTTAAAAAATATATTCCAAACTCGGAATCTTCATACATAACAGACTTATTAAAAACAAGTGATTTAAGTAAAAATTTGTTCGTTTTTGAGCTTAATTCAAAAAAAAAAATAATTTTAGTTTCAATTAAAAAAGATATTAAAAACTGTGATATAGAAAATTTAGGAGCAGAATTTCATGGACGTATAAACTATGGGAAAAATAGTGAATACTTCATTAACTTAGATAGTATACCAAGTAATCATAAAAATTTTATTGAATTTTTTCTACATGGATTAAAGTTAAAATCATATGAGTTTAATAAATATAAGTCAAAAAAAGATACAAGATTAATTACTATAAATATTACTGGAAAGAAAAATAAACCTTCAACTAATGATCTTTTAAAATTTAAAGCATTAGAAGAGGGAACTTTTTATGCAAGAGATCTAGTTTCTGAACCTGGAAATGTCTTGCATCCAGACGAGTATGCAAAAAGATTAAAATCTCTAAAAAAACTTGGTTTGAAAATTAATATATATGATGAAAAAAAGTTAAAAAAACTAGGTATGAATGCACTGCTTGGAGTTGGACAAGGTAGTGTTAGAGGATCATACCTTGTAACCATTGAATGGAACGGTGCAAAAAATAATTCAAAGCCATTAGCTTTTATAGGTAAAGGAGTATGTTTTGACACTGGAGGTTATTCACTTAAACCAGCTAAATTTATGGAAGATATGACATATGATATGGCTGGATCAGCAGTTGTTGTAGGTTTGATGAAAAATTTAGCACTAAGAAAAGCAAAAATAAATGCCGTAGGAGTCGTTGGACTTGTAGAAAATATGGTAAGTGGGAATGCTCAAAGACCTGGAGATATTGTAAAATCTTATAGCGGAAAAACAATTGAAATTTTAAATACTGACGCAGAGGGTAGGTTAGTTTTAGCTGATGCACTCACGTTTACTGAAAAAAAGTTTAAACCTAAATTTATGGTTGATTTAGCAACCTTGACTGGTGCAATTATTGTTTCTTTAGGTTCTGAGTATGCAGGACTTTTTTCTAATAATGATAAATTATCAAAACAATTGATTGAAGCTGGAGATAAAGTTGAAGAAAAATTATGGAGAATGCCTTTACACAAAAATTTTGATAAATTGATAGATTCCAAAAATGCTGATATGCAAAATATAAATTATGTTGGGGGAGCTGGATCAACAACAGCTGCACAGTTTCTACAAAGATTTATTTTAAATGATACACCCTGGGCTCACTTGGATATTGCAGGAATGGCCTTTTCAAAATATGGAGGAGCACTAAACTCAGGTGGGGCGACTGGTTATGGAGTAAGGCTATTAAATCAACTTATTGAGGATAATTATGAGTAGTATAGAACAAACTTTATCAATAATTAAACCTGATGCTATTGAAAGAAATTTAGATAATGAAATTAAAGAAATATTCAAAGAAAATGGTTTTTTAGTTTTAAAAGAGAAAAAAATTCAAATAGAAAAGTCAGAAGCAGAAAAATTCTACAAAGTTCATGAAACTAAACCATTTTATAATGATTTATGTAATTATCTATCTTCAGGCCCAATAGTTGTAATGGTACTTGAAAAAGAGAATGCAGTATTAGCAAACAGAGAACTAATGGGTGCTACAAATCCAATAGATGCTGATGATGGAACTATTAGAAAAAAATATGGTATTTCTATTGATAAAAACTCTGTTCATGGGTCAGATAGTGCAGTCAACGCAAAAATTGAGATAGATTTTTTCTTTAAGGACTAAATATCTTTAATATTGCCTTGGGATAAATCTTATGTTCTTGAATTTGAATTTTTTTTGCTAGGCTTTTGATAGTTTCATTTTTAACTATTCTTACTTTTTTTTGAAGAATTATCCGACCAGAGTCTAATTTTGGACTTACATAATGCACTGTGCAACCTGAGTACTTTTCTTTGTTTTTAAGAGCTTTTTGATGTGTATTTAAACCTTTATATTTTGGTAAAAGAGAGGGGTGTATATTCAATATTTTACCATCAAAAGTGTTTATAAATTTTCTAGATAAGATTTTCATAAAACCGGCGAGGCAAACTAGTTTAACATCATTACTTTTCAAAAGATTTAAAATTTTTTTTTCATCATCAGTTTTATTTCTAAATCTAAAAATTTTATTTCTAATTTGATATTTTCTAGCATGGATTAATCCTTTTGCTTTAGGATTATTTGAAATTACAATAGAAATTTTTATTGGTGATTTTTTTAAAAAAGAAAACTTTATTAAATTTTTTAAATTACTACCAGTACCTGATATAAAAACACAAACTTTTATCTTATTCAGTCCAGAAAATTTTATCATTTAATTTTACTTTTTTTTTACCAGTCCCAACTTTTCCTATTACATAAGGTTTATACTGATTAGAAAAATGTTTGATAACTTTATCTAAATTTTTTGGATTTATTACTAAGCAAAAACCAACTCCACAATTAAATGTTTTTAACATTTCTTTATCAGTTATGTTATTTTTTTTTAACCATTTAAATATTTTTAAAGGCTTTACTTTCTTAAGATCTATTTCAGCACATAGTTTTTCTGGAATTATTCTACGAATATTGTCTCCAATGCCACCACCAGTGATATTTGCACAGCCATTAATTAGATTTTTATCAACTAGATTTATTACTTCTTTAACATAGATTTTAGTAGGCCTTATTAGTTCCTTTTTTAAAAAAAAACTTTTTTTAATATCAATCTTTTTTTTATTTATTAGATATCTAACTAATGAATATCCATTCGAATGTAATCCACTAGAGGGGACAGCAAGAATTATATCATTCTTTTTTATTTTATCATTTTTGAGAATATTTTTCTTATCAACTATCCCAACTGCAAATCCAGCAATATCAAATTTCCCTTTTTCATAAGTCTCAGGCATCTCTGCTGTTTCACCACCAACTAATTCACAGTTTGAAGCATCACATCCTCTAACGATTCCTTTAATAATAGATTTTAATTTAGTAAAATTTATTTTATTAATTGATATGTAATCTAAAAAAAAAAGTGGCCTAGCTCCCTGAACTATCAAGTCATTTACACTCATGGCAACTAAATCTATACCAATAGTGTCAAATTTATTTAATATATTTGCAATTTCAATCTTGGTTCCAACACCATCTGTGCAAGCTACTATTTTTGGGTTTTTAATATTTTTAGGTATACTTGAAATAGAACCAAATCCTCCAATATTTTTGAACTTGTTTTGGCCCCTTTTTTTTGCTGATATTTTGGATATGAAACTTACAAATTTGTCAGCAGCGTTAATATCAACACCACTTTTTTTATATGTAAATAAGCTTTTATTCATTATTATAAGGCATGATAACTAAATATAAAATTCTTAAACTAAAAAACTTATATATTTTTTTTTTAATTCTATCTCTAAAATTATTTTTTTTTTCCACAACTAATTCAGAAGTAAAGGCTTTTGAAATTAACAATATTGAAATATCTAAGCCATTCGAGATAAATTTTAATAAAAATAGGGTCATAGATGAGGGTTTTAATCAGGCTTTTTTAAAATTAATCTTATTGATTGTAAGTTCATCAGATCAAAAAAAAATTAATAATATAAAATTAAATGAAATTAAAGGAATGATTGATACCTTTTCTATTAAGCAAGAAAAGTTTATAAATGAAATCTATCATGTCAATTTAGGAGTTTCATTTAATAAAAAAAAAGTCTTCAAGTATTTAGAAAAAAAAAATATTTTTCCTTCTATACCAATAAAAAAAAAATTTTATTTATTCCAATTATTATTGATGAAAATAAAAGAGACCTATTAATCTTTAATGATAATATTTTTTTTGAAATGTGGAATGATAAGACTAAAGATTTTAGATTATTAAAATATATTTTACCAACTGAAGATTTAGAAGATTTAAAATTGGTAAAAAGCAAGTTTGAGTTCATAGAACAATATGATTTTGAAGACATAATTGACAAGTATTATCTTAAAGACTCTATAATAGCTTTAATATTTAAAAATGAGGAAGAGGTGAGAATTTTATCAAAAATATCAATGAAAGAAAAAATTATCTTAAAAAATAAATCATTTTCAAATATAGAATTAGATAATATTGAAGAAGTAAAAAAAACGATTGAAGAATTAAAAATTATTTATGAAGATTATTGGAAAAGTTTTAATCAAATTAATACCTCTATAAGAATTTCATTGAATATTAGAATTAGCAATTCAGATAATTTTAAAATTTCAAATTTTGAAAATGTTTTAAAACAAACAGATTTAATTTATGATTTCAATATATCTAAACTTGATAAAAATTTTGTTTATTATCAAATTATATTTAATGGGACACCAAGTAACTTTCTTGAGTCGATGCGTGAAAATAATTTAAATTTTAACACTGAAAATAAAGTATGGGTCCTAAGATGAAAAATATCAAGCAACAGATAATTAAATTTGATTATGAAAAAAATTTTAGTTATGTTGATTTCTTTATATCACCCAGTAATCAACATATTTTCAACTTATTAAATAAGTGGCCAAGTTGGGAAAAAAACTTTTTAAATATAAGTGGTGAAAAATTCTCTGGCAAGACCCATTTAATCAACATTTTCTTAAAAAAATTCAAAGGAATTAAGATCGAAGCAAACTTACTTAGTGATGATGATCTTAAGAAAATTAAAATTTATGAAAATATAGTTTTAGAAAATTTTAATAAAGATATTAATGAAAAATTAGTTTACTCGTTAATGAATATTATTGATCAAGATAACAAGTATTTAATTGTCACTTCAAATACTCCAATTGTAGATATTAATTTTAAATTAAAAGATTTAATGTCTAGATCCAAAAGTTTTATTTTACAAAAAATTGAAAAGCCTGATGATGAGTTAATGTACGCAATTATTTTAAAAAATTTGTCTGATCGACAAATTTCTTTAGATAAAAAGTTAATTAACTATATAATTAATAGAATTGATAGATCGTATAGTAAAATATTTGATTTCATATATAAGATCGACGAGGCTAGCTTAAAAAAAAAGAAATCTATTAATATGAAGATTTTAAAAGAAGTTTTAGGAGAATAAGTGAATAAGTATAGAAGTCATAAATGTAATGAAATTAGAAAAAAAGATGTTGGTGAAACAGTTTTACTTGCAGGATGGGTTAATAAAAAACGTGATCATGGAAACCTTTTATTTGTTGATTTGAGAGACAACTTTGGAATTACGCAGTGTATTATAAGTAAAGACAATCCAAATTTTTCTAAATTGGAAAAAATCCAATTAGAAACAGTAATTAATGTAAATGGCAAAGTGATTGAAAGGTCTGCAGAAACCATAAATCAAGATATTGAAACTGGAGAAGTTGAAGTTTTAATTAATACTTTTAATGTTTTGGGGATTTGTAAGGAATTACCTATGCCTGTTTTTAGTGATCAAGAATATGCTGAAGATATTAGACTTAAGTATAGATTTTTGGATTTAAGAAGAAAAAAAATTCATGAAAATATTATTCTACGATCTAAAGTAATTTCATTCATTAGAGCAGAAATGAACAAATTAGGTTTCTTGGAATTTCAAACTCCAATTCTAACATCTTCAAGCCCAGAAGGAGCTAGAGATTTTCTTGTGCCTAGCAGATTGAACCCGGGTAAATTTTATGCACTACCTCAGGCACCACAACAATTTAAACAATTAATAATGGTTTCAGGATTTGATAAATATTTTCAA
>MDTG01333908.1_pt1 | contig 17241 bp, 14 predicted proteins | sample 811421 | NCBI WGS metagenome assembly MDTG01 (sample SAMN05326645, study PRJNA326480) | marine metagenome | isolation source: seawater | place: Pacific Ocean: South East | collected 2011
ACTATTTCATAGCAATTTCAATACGAAAGTTGATTTTTCATAATCTTCTTTTCAGGATTGCTCAAATTTACATGTAAAAAAATTAGATTAATTTGCATAAATCATAAATAATTCTTTTCACTATTTTCGATATATTTGAGTTTGTAATTATTAAAAGTTTTACAATGTTTCCTTACAGTGTCTTCTTTTTGTTAGTATTTATAAATGAAAGGTTTGATAAAGCGTAATTTAGTTACTGGCGGTGCTGGCTTTCTGGGGTCTCACTTAGTAGATACTCTTTTAGATAATGGAGAAGAGGTAATATGTATTGATAATTATTCTACTGGCAATAAAGCTAATATTGAAAAATGGATAGGAAACAAGCGGTTTGAAGTTATAAGGCATGACATAACACTTCCAATTCAACTTGAGATTGACAACATTTGGCATTTAGCTTGTCCTGCGTCACCGGTTCATTATCAGGCAAATCCTATCAAGACAGCGAAAACCACATTTTTAGGTACTTTTAATATGTTAGGTCTTGCTAGGCGAGTAAAAGCAAAACTTTTACTCGCATCTACTAGTGAGGTTTATGGAGATGCTTTAGTCCATCCTCAATCTGAAGATTATTGGGGAAATGTTAATCCTATAGGCATTAGAAGTTGTTATGACGAGGGTAAAAGACTTGCTGAAGCTCTTTGTGTAGATTATGAACGTATGCATAATGTTGATATAAGGATTATGAGAATATTTAATACTTATGGTCCTAGAATGTTACCTAATGACGGGAGAGTAATAAGTAATTTTATTGTCCAAGCACTGAAAGGAGAATCTCTGACAGTTTATGGTGAGGGCAAGCAAACAAGAAGTTTTTGTTTTGTTGATGATTTAATCAAAGGAATGATTTCATTAATGAATTTTAATTACACTGGTCCTGTCAATATTGGGAATCCAGATGAATATTCTATTCTCAATATTGCAGAGATTATTCGTGCAAAAATTAATCCAAGTCTGGAAATTATTCATCAGCCTTTACCTTTAGATGACCCTTATCAAAGAAAACCAAATATTTCTTTAGCCAAGGATTATTTAAATTGGGAGCCACATATATGTTTTAATGATGGCATTGATAAAACTATTGAATATTTTATCAAAAAATTGGCAAAATAAACTTTTCAATAGGGTATAAACTAAAAGTATTATATTTCTTAGATTTTTTTTTAATAATCTATAAATAACTTTATATCAATCAAAATATTGATATAATTAAGTTAAATTTATAGAATTTATGAATAGGTTTGGATTTAATATCCTTTTAGATAGTCAATTAGATCTTTTAATTAAATACAGGTTGATTCTTTTTGGGAACCTCGTAAATTCGTTGAATATATCTTTTGGAGGCTTCCGAGAGAATTCAGAATTGCAAGGAATGTGCACAAAATTTTCAATAAATATTTCTGAAGAAAAAATTAGCTATGTATATATTGATATTTCACCCTCAATAAAAAAGAAAGATATTAAATTTAAAAGAATATTAAATTGTTACTTTTTTTGGCTTCCATATTGTATTGAATTATCTAATAATATTAAAAAATCATTTGAGCTTATTTTAAACGCAAGTGATTGGGGAAAAGAGAATATATTATCTATGACTTCTACAGATACAGATAATTTAATTCCAGATGAATATTCTATGTTTCAAAGTAAAGAACTTCCGGGATTAAAATCTTGGAATAACTATCAAGATTTTTATCTTGATTGGTCTAGACGTAAAAGTGAAATGTTTTGGAGAGGAAGCACTACTGGTCATGATATTAGAAATACACAATCTTTATCTGAACTTCAAAGAATTCAAATTTGTTTGAAATATTCAGATATAAATTTTTTTAATATGAAAATTACAAGTATTGTCCAAAATTATTTGCCAAAACAAATTATTAATCAGTGGTTAGATGATAGTGGTATTAAAGGTAAAAGAGTTGCTGAATCGAAATTTGCAAATTATAAGTATTATCCAGATATTCCTGGTAATAATACATTATGTGGTTCTTGGGGTGTTATCAAAAAGCATGTTAGAGGAAATTTAGTTTTTAAACCTAATCATAAAAGTAAAATGTTTTACGATAAAGATATGTATCCCTGGAAACATTATGTACCTGTAAAGATTGATTTTTCTGATCTTCAAAATCAATTGATATGGGCTGAAAATAATCATGAAAAGGCTGCTAATATTGCATATAGTGGTTATTCAAAGTCTGTAAGTATTCTTAAAGAAATTAAATTTATATTTTTAGAAAAAATCAAGAAGAAAATAAAGATAATATAAGTATTTTATTTAACTTTAATTTCTAAATTGATATCTTTATATACATTCCTCTTCTTCCAAAAATCATTGTAGTTGTTACTGCCTTTCACTCCTAGACTTTTTAAATTTCCACCCGAAGCTGGTTTTACTAGTGCTAATGCTTTCCCATTTGGAAGAATATACTTTGCCCGAATTATATGTTTTAAAAATGGAAAATTTTTTCTCGTAAAAGGTATCATCGGTCTAACAAGATCACCTATTACAATATTCATTCCTCTATTCTCTTTTGCAATATGCTCACCAAATAGAGATGGGCCGGTTGGACATAATGGTGTTCTACCATACCATCGCTCCTTACAATTATTTACTATGGCCTCAATAGATTTTTTGAAAATTACATTAGCTGGTTTTGAATAGATTACTGCACCGTTTACAGCCCATGATGTTAGTGAATGTCTTTGTTCATCTCTAAAACAAATCATATCTATTTCTTTATTGACATTTAAACTAGTAATAGATGTTGTTCCGATATCAAAATACCAACCTCCTAATATATACAACAAACAGAATCTACCTAAGTCTGACTTATACGAATATGGATTCAAACTATCATATGCCCAGAGAACTTCTTCTTGATAATGGTTACCTATAAAATTACGTAAATCTTTATCATTGTAGATTTTATACTTACAGCGACAAAAATGTTTTTTTACTGAGTTTGTACTTCTTTTTAGAAATTTTGGCATTGTTTCATTATTATCAGAAATAAATATTTGAGAAACGTGCATAATAGCTTTTAAAAATAATAAGGCCAATACCATTAAGTTCTATTTTAATACCTTAATGTTATCTTTAAATAATTCTACTTTAAGCTTAATATTAGAAACAAAATTTTAAATATTTATAAATTTTTTAATTGATTTAATTATTTTGTTTATTTTATTAATTCTAAATCCGTTTTTCATTTTTCCATCAAATAATCCATCTGGTAAGAAGTTTATAAATTTTGTTCCATAACTAAGAGACCAAAGGCCAAATAAATTTACAGAATTTTTATCTACTGGTTTATATGTATTAATATCTTTGAGAATATTTAATAGTTCTGTTTTATTTTGACAGAATAAAATACTTTCGAAAATATTGTCGTAATGACATTCAGTAATAACTAATGACGGTTTTCCCATTGCAACTGCCTCAACGCCTATGGTTGAACCACCTGTAATAATAAGATCACTATTATTTATTAATTCATAGGATGATTCTTTTTCATAACTATTTATCCATTCAAAATTGAGTTTTTTAATTTCTTCTTTTAATCTTGACCACCTTGAATTTTCTTTAATACTTTTATATTGTAAATTTGGATGAGACCTGATTATTAGATATAAATTTAATTCTCTGCAAATTCTTCCTAAGTCTTTAATAGCCTCAAATTGATTACCCCAGGTTAAGAATGGTTCTTTAATGCCTTCAAGTGAAATGAACTCATCTTCATTAGATGTAAAGTAGGAAATTATTTTTTTCCCTTTTTTTTTATTGTTAATTATTTTATTTTTTAAAATTTTAGATATATTGTTAGAATGATTTTTATTAAATGAAATCCATGAAATTCCATCTCCTTCTCTTCTTCGTTTGAAAAATTGTTTTCCCAATTTATCTATTTCATCGTTGCTGAATTTTAATTTAAGAGATAAAATTTCTTTTTTCCTCATAGACATATCATTTGGGACATAATTTTCAAAGAAATAGTAATTTTCGCACCAACCTCTTTCGTGATAAAAAATGTTTATTTTTTGTTCTTTTAATACTTGCTTAATCGCGTATTCACATGCGTATCGTCCATTAAATAAAACTGCAGTATCATAATTGTTCTCTTTTAGGAGTAATTGAGTTGCTTCTATACATATCATACTTGAAATATATATTTTGTTTAGCAATCTTTCTTCATTTCTATTTAAAGGAAATGGGTCAGAATCTTGTAAAATACTAACTATAGTACTTACTAAACCTTCTCCAATATTATAACCTTGATATGAAATCTTTTTAATATCAGATAAATTTTTATCTTTTAAATTGTTTATCCGATGGCTGTCTTTTATCCTAACTTTTTTTATTTTTGCAATATTCAGTAAGGACATATTTTTGGTTTCATAGATATATTGTTTGATATATCTATCTGCCATTAATATATTATTACGTAATAGTATATTCTTCTTGATAATATTTGTGCTATATAAAGTAGAATAAGGTAATAATGAACTAATATTTATATATGATAATTCATTATCAACTACTAGTCTTTGGCATATTTCTAAACTTGTTTCAATATGCGGAGTTATACCTATTGCAGAGATCAGCAATATTTTTTTATTTTGTATTTCAGAAATTGTTTTTGTTCCTTTATACAAGTACTCATTCATATAATATTTATCCATTAGATTTTAATTCTACCATATTTATTTTTGTATCTATAATTTAGATGATAGCGAATAATATAAATAATCACTATCGCTTCCCTCTAATTTAAACATCATTTTATGAAATAGTCTTTGACTTTTCTTGTTTATTTTTTTTATAGTTGCACGTATTTTATAGTTTGTAACTTTGTCTTTTCCAAATTCATTTAAAGCTAACTTTAATAATTTATTTCCATATCCCTTATTTCTATATTTTGGATTTATATTAATACTTATCTCAAAAGTATTTTTTATTATTTTGCTAAAGATGATTACACCAATTGGGACCTCTTTCTCGCTAACTAGGTATAATTGATTATCAATTTTATTGAGCTTATTTTGTAACCATAATTGGTGTTCATCCCACTTTATAATTTGACTATTTCTTGACATCATCCTAGTTTCTGTGTCATTTCTCCAATTCCAAAGTAATTCACTATCTTTCTCTGTTATATTATAAATTGCCATCATATTTTCTTTATTCATTCAATTACTTCCCAACTAACTCTATCGCCTTTTTTAACATCTACTGTTGTTCTTTTCTTTAATACATCTGATATCATCTTTGGAGGTAAACCATATCCAGGCCTAATTCTTTTAATATCATTTTTTGTTATTTTCTCCCCTTTTTTTAAATCTCTTATGAAATATAATGATCTTCTAAAAGCTTTATTTTTATTTTCAATTGCTGGCCGACAAAAATCTTTGTTTCCAAGTGCTTCCCAACATTCTTTAGTTTGATTTTTAAGTTTTTGTAATTCTATAGGTTCTATGGAAAATGCACTATCTGGACCTTTTTCCCTTCTATCAAGAGTGAAATGCTTTTCTATTGCTACTGCTCCAAGTGGAATTGATGCAATAGAAGCTATATTATTTAAGGTATGATCGGATAATCCAACTTCTACTTCATACTTTGACTTTAGAACCTCGAGTGTTAATAGATTAGTTTCTTTTGTTGGTGTTGGGTAACTACTAATACAGTGAAATAATAGTATTTCTTTACATCCAGATTGTCTAGCAGTTTCTACAGCATCTTTAATTTCATTTTGGCTGCCCATTCCAGTTGAAATTAAAAGAGGTTTTTTCTTTTTTGCAATATATTCAATTAAAGGTAAATCTGTAAGTTCAAAAGATGCAATTTTGTAAGCTGGAGTATTCAAGGATTCAAGTAAATCTACGGCTTCTTCATCAAAAGGACTTGAGAAAATTGTAATATCGATTTCCTTTGCATAATTAAAAAGTTCTTCATGCCATTCATATGGTGTACTTGCTTCTTTGTATAAATCATAAAGCTTATAACCATCCCATAATCCTCCCTTTATTTGAAAATCTTCTTTATCTGAATCTATAGTCATTGAATCGGCTGTATAAGTTTGTACTTTTATTGCGTCTGCACCATGATCCTTTGCGCTTTTGATAAGTTGCTTTGCTTTACTTAATGAACCATTATGGTTGGCTGATAACTCAGCAACTATATATGGTGAATAATCATTACCAATTTTACGACCATCAATTTCCATTTATATTTAATGATATCTAGGCTTTGCACTATAATAATACTCCTTCACTCTAACAAATTATTTAATATCCCTATAAATATACGTTTCTTGTATCAGTTCTAACCCTAACTCTTTTAAAGCCTTTATAAGTACTTGATTAGTAGGGGAAGAGTTGATTGTAAAATGTTTATTTCTAATTGAGTTAATCTCGGGATCAGGTTTATATTCCAAGAATATCTTTTTTAGTACTTCCATGTAAGTTTTATAATTATCTGATTTTAAATTAATACCAATAGTGTTTACTTTTGAGAGATAAAATGTTCCTACTTTAACGTCTTTAAAATTTACTTTATACCATTCTTTATACGGATGGTTTTCTACAAAGTGTCTATGTTCTTCAAATGATGGTTTCTTATTATTGCTGATGTTATCTAATTTATTAATAATCAAATTGTAAAGAAATGCTATATCTTCTTTTGAATTTGGATCTATGACTTCAAATGTGTACATGTTTAATAATCTATTAAAGCAGACTTTAAACACTTAATAACTCTATCAATCTCATTATATTTTATTTGTGGAAATAATGGTAATGATATTGCATCTATACTATATTTTTCAGAAATAGGGAAGTCTCCTATTTTAAACCCTCTTTTTTTATAATAAGGTTGTAAATGTACTGGATTATAGTGTAGCTGTACGCCAATATTGTTTTTTCTAAAAGTATTAAAAACTTTTCTATAGAATTCCTTATCATTTCTATTTAAACGTATTATTCCCAAATGTACTGAACTCTTAACATCATTTGGAATTTGTAATAGTCTCACCGGTAAATCTTGCAATAGACTTTCATAGTATTTATAAAGTATATTACGCTCTTTTATTATTTGATCTAATCTTTTAAGTTGACTAATACCTAATGCACAACTTAGATCTGTAATCCTATAATTATATCCAAGCTCTTGCATTTCATAATACCAAGGATCATTATTGGGAGCCTGAAAATTTTTTTTATTTTTTGTAATTCCATGACTTCTTAACTTTGATAATTTTTTATGAATCTCTTCGTTATTGCATACAGCCATTCCGCCTTCTCCTGTTGTTATAATTTTTACTGGATGAAAGCTAAATACAGTTATTTGACTATAGATACAAGAACCTACTTTTTTATTTAAATACTCCCCACCGATTGCATGGCTTGCATCTTCAATTATTGAAAACCCATAAATTTTTGATAATTCATAAATAGTTTTCATTTCACATGAACTTCCTGCTAAATGTACAGGAATAATTATTTTCGGAAGTTTTCCAAACTTTTCTGCATGTTTTAATTTTTCTCTTAATTTTTCTATTGACATAAGACCAGTTTTTGGATCTATATCAACAAAATCAATCTTTGCTTTGCAATAGATTCCACAATTGGCTGATGCAACAAATGTAATTGGTGAAGTCCATAGCCAATCTCCCTCTTTAAGGCCTAAAGCCATACATGCAATGTGTAAAGCACTAGTCGCACTATTAACCCCTGTTGCGAAATTTGCGTTTACTTTTTTGCAAACTTCATTTTCGAATTTTTGAATCATTGGTCCTTGCGTCAAATAATCACTCTTAAGAACATTTATGACAGAATCTATGTCTTCTTTGTTTATATTTTGACGACCATAAGGAAGATATTTTTCTTTAATCATTTATTCTGATTCAATTTTAATATGTTTACTAATCAATAACTTAATCTCTTCAACCGATAAAAAATCTTTATTATCACCAGAGTTATACGAGAAGTTTTTTGCTACTTTAGTCATATGAATATTTTTTGATTTATATTTATTAATTAGCTCATTATTATTTGGAAAGATTATATAATATTTACCGAAATCATAAGTTGAATAACTGTCTGCTTGAGTAATCATTTCTTCGTGTATTTTTTCTCCTGGTCTGATACCTTTAATTGGAGTCGAACATTCAGGACAAATTGCTTTAGCCACATCTATAACTCTATAACTAGGAATCTTAGGTACATATATTTCACCTCCTTTGGAATTGTTTAATGCCTCAAGTACCATTGATATTCCTTGATCTAAAGTGATGTTAAATCTTGTCATCTTTTCGTCAGTTATCGGTAATTCTCCACTCTTAGCTTTTTTAATAAAATAGGGAATAACTGATCCTCTTGATCCCATTACATTTCCGTATCTAACCACTGAGATTCTTAAATCTCTTGACCCCTTGATATTATTCGCTGCTATAAATAATTTGTCAGAACATAACTTAGTTGCACCATAAAGGTTTATCGGTGCCGCCGCTTTGTCAGTGCTTAAGGCAACGATTCTTTTCACTTTTGTCTGTAAAGATGCTCTTATTAGATTCTCTGCTCCGATTATGTTTGTTTTAATAAATTCCATTGGATTATATTCAGCTGCAGGTACTTGCTTAAGTGCTGCTGCATGAATAACAGTGTCAATATCTTCAAGTGCATGTTTCAATCTCTCAGAGTCTCGAATATCTCCTAGAAAAAAACGTAATTGAGGGAAAGCATGCTCTGGATATCTTTCTTGTAACTCCCATTGTTTTAACTCGTCTCGGCTGTAAATAACTACTCTTGCGATATCTGGATATTTTTTCAAAATTTTGTCTATGAAAGCCTTTCCAAAGCTTCCAGTTCCACCAGTTATAAAAATCTTAGAGCTCGAATTGAATGTCATATGAGTCAAAGGTGATCTGAAAGAAATCTATGGTTTGCAGACACTAAATTAGTGAAAGAAAATGAGTAAAAAAAATATTTCTATGAGAACTCTACTAAACTTTTGGACATTTTTGATATTATAATCTTAGCTAAGGCACTAGTCACCAAGATAAACTGGCCTCTCAATATTTAATAATTAGCAATTATTGGCTAACTTTATTTTATGAGGTTTTCCAGTAAGACAGCTAAACTCTTAAGACGGCTTTTAAGAGTTGTTCCAAAAAGAAGGAAAATTGCATTTATTTATTTACTTCCTATTTCATTATTCTCTGGAATTGTTGATGTACTAGTCCTTACTCTTGCTAGTCGATTATTTAGTGCTCTTGTTGCAGAACCTAATAGACCCTCAATACCTTTTGCTGATTTAATAGCTACTGATGCTAAAAGTAAATTAATACTTTTATTGGTTATTTATATCTTGATGAACTGGATAGCTTCTTTTATGAAACTATATTCAAAAGCTTCTCAAGTTCGTCTTAAATCTTTGATATGGAGAGATTTATCTGAAATAGCTCAAAGAAAAATTTTATCGCAATCTTATGAATTCTTTATAAATAAACAAAGTAAAAATCCGTCAAAAGTGATTCTCTTAACTTTGACGAGAGTTTGTGATAATTTAGTACTGCCTTGTCTCCAATTAATTAATAGCTCAGTTATTGTAGTTATGATTTCGATAGCTACCTTAAGTATTGCAAAAATACCTGCATTAATTTTAATTCTATCCATACTTTTATGCTACATCTTTCTCTCTTGGTTAATCACTCCTTTTGTAAGGTTTGCTAATAGAAGAAGAATATCTTTGGAAACGAAAATAAATCATATTGTAAATGAAACAACTAGAACTATTTTAGATGTACATTTAACTAACTCCGAAGAGTATTTCCATAGTAAGTATGAGAGAGTTGGGAGACAATCTATTCCATATATATGGAAATCAGAAGTTTTACCTGATACACCAAGAGCCTTAATTGAGCCATTAGGCATAACACTTATATTTTCTTTCGGTATTATACCTTTAGTATTCGATAATCTTTCTAATAATTATGTTGAGGCTATTCCTTTCTTAGCTACTATTGCTATTGCATCTTTAAAATTAACTCCACCATTGCAGGATTCATTTCGTGCGTTGACTTCTATTAGAGCTGGTTTACCTTATATTAATGAAGCATTAGATCTATTAGAATTACCTGTTGAAAGATTATCTCTTGATTCTCCTAATGTTATTTCACCAAGAGGTATCAAGCCTAAATCAAGTATCATTTTGAACAATGTAAGTTATCAATATCCTTCATCTAATCAGTTGATTTTAGATGAGATTAATATGACAATACCCGTTGGTGCTCGTGTTGCTTTTGTTGGAAAAACTGGTAGTGGTAAAACAACATTAGCAAATCAATTACTTTGTCATTTAAGTCCTTCTAAGGGTACTTTACAAATTGATGGTATTGATATTAGTAAATATGAAATACCAGCATGGCAAGCTTGTTGTTCTTATGTACCTCAGTCAATAAATCTTTTAGATTCAAATATTTTGGAAAATGTTGCTTACGGGGTTGAATCAAATAAAATTGATTTAGAAAGAGTTTGGGAGTCTTTAGAAGCTGCACAAATTGCTGATTATATAGCTGAATTTCCATTAGGTTTATATACATCTGTTGGCCCAAATGGGATTTCACTTTCTGGAGGTCAGCGACAAAGAATAGCTCTTGCAAGAGCTTTTTATAGGCAATCGATATTTATGGTTCTTGACGAAGCCACAAGTGCATTAGATAACACGACAGAATCTGATGTAATGAATGCCATTCAGTTAATCGGTCGCAGATCTACAATTGTTATTATTGCTCATAGATTATCTACTATTATGAAATGCGATGTGATTTATGAATTTGAGAAAGGTAGGATTAAGGCATTTGGTAATTACAGTGAATTAATAGCTAAATCTTCTAGCTTTAGGGACATGACTTTGTATACAAATGATGTAGAAGATAAAAACTTTACAGTAGACAAATTAAATAATAAATTTTTACAATAATCAATGAAACCTTACCCAATTATTGGATCAGCCCAATTCGGTATGCCCTATGGAATTACTAATTCTTCTGGTCAAGTATCTTTTGATGATGTAATAAAAATATTAAATCTATCTTATTCTGCTGGAATACGCTTTTTAGATACAGCTGAGTTATATGGAAACTCGATAAAAATTTTAGGAAATTATTTTAAAAGTTATCCTCATTTTGGAGTTATAAATAAATTTCCTTCTCAATCCATGGGTTATTTTTGTAAAACTGATATTTTGGTTTGGGAAGAGAAATTGAAAGCCAGTTTGAGTCAATTAGGAATTAAACAAATAGACTCGTATTTATTGCATTCTTCTAATGATTTAAAAAAAGATGGTTCTCAATTTTTATTAGATTGGCTTATTAGTATTAGGGAAAGGGGACTGGTAAAAAGAATTGGATTATCAGTTTATGATAGTCATGAATTAGATGGAATTAACCTCAAAAACTTTCAATTAATTCAATTACCTTTTTCAATATATGATCAGCGTTTTTTGATAGACGGGACTATTGAAAAAATTAAATCCTTTGGGTTGTCGATACATGCTAGAAGTATATATCTACAAGGTTTAATTTTAACTAATTCATCCAAATGGCCAGCTTGGGTCGATAGTGATATTAGAAAACATCATGAAAAGTTAGAGAATTTTGCAACAAGCAATAATTGCTCTTTATTGGAGCTATGTCTGGCCTTTATTCAGCAACATATTTTCCTGGAGGGCTATGTTGTTGGTATATGCAATCTTACTCAACTAAAAGAATTAATTCTATGTATAGCATCCTTTAAAAATTTATCAGACTTGGATTGGAAGAACTGGGCTATTAATAAATCAGAATTTATTAATCCAAGAGCTTGGCCGAGCTAGAAAATGATAAATTTTTGATATCTGTGCTTAAAAATTACATTTTTCTTCTCTGTAAATACAAAAAGAAATCTTCTTAACATGAAAACATTAGCAATTATTCAAGCTAGGACAACTTCTTCTCGTTTACCAGGAAAGGTACTTATGCCTGTTCTCGGGCAGCCGATGATACTTATGCAATTAGAGAGAGTCAGAAAGAGTAAATCTATAGATAAAATTGTACTTGCTACTTCAGATCATCCTTCAGATAATTATTTAGCAAAACTCGTTTCATCAGCAGGTTACGATGTTTTTAGAGGTGATTTGAATGATGTTCTTAAAAGGTTTAAAGATTGTTTAACTAAATTTCCTGCTGATAACATTGTAAGGTTGACAGGAGACTGTCCGCTATCAGATCCAATTTTGATTGATGAAATAGTCAATAGTTTTTATTTTTATGATATTGACTATTTAGCTAATTGTTTAGATGAGGAAAACTTAAGTGTACCTGATGGTTTTGATATTGAAGTTTTTAGGGCTGAGTTAATTTATCAAGCTAATTCAAAAGCTACTTTATTATCAGAAAGAGAACATGTTACCCCATGGTTTAAAAAGATTGATTCAGGTTTTAAGTGTAAACATTTTTCTCATAAAACTGTTTATCCACCTTATAGATTGACAGTTGATTATCTCAATGACTTTATTGTTATTAAAAAAATATTTTCTAAATTATATTCAAAAGATTTTATTTTCAATATAGACACAATCATTAATTTTTTAAATACAAATCCTGATATACTTGATATTAATAAAATGAACATTCGGAATGAAGGATATTTAAAATCTCTTAAAAATGATTCAGAAAATATATCTTCAGATATGAAAAAACTTTCAAAAGGTCAAATTTTTTGGAATAGAGCAAAAAATGTAATTCCAGGGGGAAATATGCTTTTATCTAAGAGATCCGAGATGTTTCTTCCCGAATTTTGGCCATCTTATTTTACTAAAGCTAAGGGCTGCAGAGTGTGGGATTTAGAGCATCGCGAATTAATTGATATGTCACTAATGGGAGTGGGCACCAATATATTGGGTTACGGTGATGAGAATGTGGATGAAGCTGTTTTACAGGTTATTTCGAATGGAAATATGTCCACTCTTAATTGCTTTGAAGAAGTTTTACTTGCTGAGCGTTTAATTGATTTACATCCTTGGGCAGACATGGTTAGGTTTGCAAGAAGCGGAGGAGAAGCTAATGCTATAGCTGTACGAATAGCAAGAGCCCATAGAGGACTTGATACTGTTGCTATTTGCGGTTATCACGGCTGGCATGACTGGTACTTGGCTACGAATTTAAAAGATTCATCTATGTTGACAGAACATTTGCTACCTGGGTTAGAACCTAAAGGGGTGCCCAAATCCTTAGAAGGAAGTGTGCAGCCTTTCAGCTTTAATAGTCTTGATCAATTAGAAAAAATAACTAATGAATATCAATTGGCCGCAGTCAAAATGGAAGTTCAACGAACAGTTCCACCTTCCCCAGGTTTTCTAGAGGGAGTTCGTGAACTGTGTAATAAAAAAGATATTGTCTTGATTTTTGATGAATGCACATCTGGTTTTCGTGAGGAATTTGGTGGCTTGCATAAAAAATATTCCGTGGAGCCAGATATTGCAATTTTTGGAAAAGCTTTGGGTAATGGTTATGCAATTACTTCTGTTATTGGGAAAAAGATCATTATGGAGTCAGCTCAAAGCACTTTCATTAGTAGTACTTTTTGGACAGAAAGAATTGGTCCAGTAGCTGCGCTGAAAACTTTGGAAATTATGGAAAAGAAAAAAAGTTGGAGTTACATAACTAAATCAGGTAAAAATATAAAGATGAGATGGAAAGAATTAGCCCAGAAGTATGCATTAGATATCGAGGTGAATGGACTAGATGCTCTAGCAAGCTTTTCTTTTAATTCGAACCATTCTTTAGAATATAAAACATTAATTTCACAGGAAATGTTGAAAAGGGGCTTTTTAGCCTCTACGGCTTGTTATCTCTCTGTTGCACACTCAAAAGATATAATTAATGAGTATTTCTTTTGTCTTGAAGAAGTCTTCGCCCTAATCGCTTCATGCGAAGATGGATTGCAAGTCAATGATTTATTGGATGGCCCAATTTGTCACAAAGGATTTAGTCGTTTAAACTAGATAAACTATATTTTACTATGAAAAAAAATATTATTATTTATGGTCTAAGAAAGTCGCTTGTTGATAAATTAAAAAATAATTTTAATGTATCTCTTTGGATTGAACCAAATAGAGATAGTTCTCTAGGATTAGAATTGTTAAATGAAAATCCTTACTTAGCATATGACCTAATTGATCCTCAAGATTTGATTCTTTTGCCTGAAGATCTTTATCATGAAATGTATTCAAGATATGTAAATTCGATATCTAGGCAATTTAGTTTTGTTGATGGAATGGAGCCCTTAGAACCATACTTCTCATATCATCTGGCGATATGTTCTTCCATTTTGACTAAGAATAATCCTGATATTGTTCTGTTTGCTAATAATCCTCATGAAGGAATAGATGTGATTTTATCCTGTTTAGTGAAATTCCTTAATATTCATTCTATTTATTTAACACAGTCATTATTCGATTCTGGTTTTTATGCATCTCAAACGCCAGATTATAAACAATTAATCCTATCAAGCTCGACATTGAAATCAAAATATAATAGTAATATTAACTTATTTTATATGAAAAATAATGTAAGTTTTTCTTTCAAAATGTTGAATATTTTTATTAAAAAATTTTTCAAATTATATAAATATATTCATCTGACTAAGTTTGCTAATAGATATCTAAAATTTAAGAATCAATTAATTTTTTTAAAGCATAATAAATGGAATAACAATTCGCTGAGATTCACTTTGCCTGAAAGTTATGTATATTTTCCTTTACATTTGCAGCCGGAGATGACTACTTCATGTTTAGGTAAATCATTTTCTAATCAATTAGTCGCAATAAATAAATTAAGAAAAATTTTACCTGAATATATCTCAATAGTTTTAAAGGAGAATCCAAAACAAAATTATAAACAAAGAAACAAATATTTTTATAAATTTCTAGATCATATGCCAAATACAAAATTTGCCCCGATATCTATGGCATCAAAATCATTAATTGATAAATCAATTTGTGTAGCTACTATATCCGGAACAGCAGGATATGAAGCACTTGTAGCGGATAAACCTTGTATACTTTTTGGTTCTTCATGGTATGAGAAGTTTGAAGGTGTTTTTAATGCAAGTTTAATTTCTGATTTTAAAGAAATACAATCTTTTAGATTTTCTGAAAGACACTTAAATAATGATTGGGAAAATCATACTCAGTTTTTGCATTTAGGATATATTGATACTGAATATATTAAAGGTCATGGAAAAACTCTTGATGAGAAGGTAGATATGGTTACGTATAAAAGCTTGTTGAAATTATTAAATAATTTATCTAATAATTAAGACTCAATCGTTATGTAATAAGTACGAGTTTCCAGGACGATGAAGCTATTTATTACACATATTATACAAGATTGATATATTTTCTTTAAGAATACAGACCTTTCATACATTTCAGATGAGAATGTACTTACTTCGACTTCATCATCAATGACTTTTGCTTTGGCTACTCCGGAATTCGGATTCTCAACGTATTTAATACTCTTGTTATCAACTGCTATCTGGCTTGGCGCCCCAGCATATTTCCTTTTTAAATCTGATAAGGGTCAAAAGTCTGCATTTAATAGAAATTAAATTTGTGATATTCATATATGTATTTTCTTACTGTTTTGAAATAATTGAGAACTCCTAGTAGAGGAGTTGTAGAAAATTGCTTAAGTTAATTGTATCTATTATTGCTTACGGACAATTTCAGCTGTATATAAAAAGGACGCCTCCCTAGATGTATGTATCAATAAGAAGTTATGTTGTATTGTTATTTAAGATTTTTAGAACTACTGTTCTGCAATTAAAAAGGACTGCTTTGAGCGTCTATGGATCAATTCGGTAATAGTTCGCCTGTAGGTTTTGTCTGATTGAACGAGATTAATTAGAAACTTCAAAAACATCGGAGACCTTATCAATTCTTTCTCTAATAGGTAGGAGGTTTTAGCTAGCCGAAGCAGATTGAGTGCTTTACAAGAAAATAGCCACCATGATCTCTTCGTGATATATGATTTTTGCTATCGTATAAATTGATATTTGAAAAATGATTGTTTCCGCGGTCAATATTCCAGTTGATTTATTAAGTTCAGCTTTAGTCGCATATATTCATTATTTGAGCTTTATGGTTTGTTTTGGGGCATTGATTTTTGAACGTATTTCATTAAAGACGAATCCAACGAGAAGAGAGGCAATATCAATGGTTGTTGCGGATATTATTTATGGAATTGCTGGTGTTGCTTTACTTGTAAGTGGTATATACAGAGTTATAAAATTCGGTCAAGGTTCTGAATTTTATACTCAAAATCCTATTTTTTGGATAAAGATAATCGTCTTTGCTTTAGTCGGTTCTCTATCGCTTTATCCCACAATTACATATGTTCTCTGGGCAATCCCCTTAAGCAAAGGAACTCTTCCTAAAGTTACAGATAAACTGGTGTCAAGATTAAGACTCGTAATTCAGATTGAATTAGTCGGGTTTGCCTCTATACCCTTTTTTGCAAGCCTTATGGCTAGGGGAGTGGGACTAGCTTGAATAATGGGAAGATGTATTTCTTCCTGAAAAGTTCTTCTGGTTGAATAAAGAAGGTTTAATTCCTATTCCTATCGGAACCAGAAGGGCTGACTTAGGTCAGTCCTTTTTTGTACTTTTAGACGATTGAGAATTGCTATGTAGAGAATTTCTGCGAATTGTCTCTATATTTTTTAAACAATGATTGTCCCTAAACGATATTTTGAAGATTTTTAAGACTCTAAGATCCATTGCGGTGCAATTAAAAAGGACGCCTTCCAGCGTCCATGGATCAATTGGGTAATAAGGGAATGACAATTTCCCAAAGCTCACAAAGTAGCAATTAAATATTTGTGAGCTTTGGGAAAAGGTATAAAATAAATTATTTAAGCAAGGGATTGCCTCAATCATTTCTTAGAAGATTTTATGGCAGCTTTATTTTTAGTACTTGTTGGTCTTTGTTTCTACTACATACCTTTTATTATCGCGTTTGTTAGAAAGCATCATTACAAGTGGGTGATTCTAGGGATCAATACAGTTGGATTTGTAGGAGTAGTTCCTTGGATTGGTGCTTTTATTTGGTCTGTTTGGCCCTCTGAAAAGTCTTTAATTGATCCAATAGCAGGAAATGTGACAGG
>MDTG01199047.1_pt1 | contig 17240 bp, 14 predicted proteins | sample 811421 | NCBI WGS metagenome assembly MDTG01 (sample SAMN05326645, study PRJNA326480) | marine metagenome | isolation source: seawater | place: Pacific Ocean: South East | collected 2011
TGCACCATGCCACCGCGCCGCTGTACCAGAACCCCGAGCTGCAGGCGCTGCTGCCCGATCTGGCCGAGCGCAACCGCCTGGAGGCGATCCAGCTGGACTGCGCCGACTTTGATATCAGCCAGGCGCAGCAGCAGGCCGATGCCGAGGTCGGCAATGGCGTGCAGCCGGGCAGCACCGCCGAGGCGCTGGGCTGGCTGTATACCCACGAGGGCTCGACCCTGGGCGCGGCCTTTCTGCTCAAGCATGCCCGCGAGCAACTGGGCCTGTCGGAGACCTTTGGCGCTCGCCACCTGGTCGGCCACACCGACGGCCGCGGGCTGCACTGGCGCCAGTTCAAGGCCGCGCTGGATGCTCTGCCGCTGTCAGCTGAGGAGCGTGCCGAGGCGGTCAAGGGCGCGCGTGATGCCTTTGCCTTTGTCCGCGCCTCGGTGGAAGAGCTGATGGCCGGGCAGCAACCCGCCGCTGCCGTCTAAGCGCCATGTTGCTGCGGTTTTGCTGGCGCCTGCTGGCATTGGTGTTTGTTGGTCTGGGCCTGATTGGCGCGGTGCTGCCCGGCATGCCAACCACGGTGTTCATGCTGCTGGCCGTGTGGGCTGCGGGCAAGGGCTGGCCACCGCTGGCCGAGTGGTTGCTCAACCACCCGCGCTTTGGCCCGCCGCTGCGTCAGTGGCAGAGCGAGCGCGCCATTCCGCGCAGGGCCAAGTGGCTGGCTGGGGTCAGCATGTTCATCAGCATGCCGCTGATCTGCCTGAGTGCGCCCAGCCCCTGGGTGCAATGGCTGGTGCCCAGCAGCATGTGTCTGGTGCTGCTGTGGCTGTGCAGCCGCCCCGAGCCGCGCTACACGCAGCTGTGACCACCGAACTCAGCAAGCGCTCTAAAACGCCCATCTCACGCATCCATTCAGCGTTAGCGTGAAACAGAAAGGTCATCATTCTCATCTAAGCTCGGCTCTCCACGCCGGCGCCCCCAGGTGCCGGCCCGACCGCCTCGCACCCGAGGCGACCATCACCAGCCAAGCGAGAATCAAATGCCTTACTCTGAAGGGACGGGCACCCTGTCCGTCCGCATTGCCCTGGCCGCAGCGATTGCCTTCACCCTGAGTGGTTGCAACAGCGACAGTTCCGATAGCGACGACAACGCCAGCATCAGCAAGCCTGCCAAGCCAGCAGGCACCGGTAGCGAGTTTGCTGTGCCGGCAGCCGACAGTCTTTACCCCGCACCTGCCACCCTGTACGCCAGCAACAACGCCGACGGCACACTACGCTGGGTGCTCAACGATAACCCGATTGCTTATCTGCTGCGCGATATCAACCGGATCTGGAAGGGCACCTCCGACGCCTACCAGCAAGGCGCGTCAGGCGATGGTCCGAGCGACTATCTGGACGACCCCATTGTTGACGCAGCGGTCTGGCAGGCCAACATCCAGTACGTGGTCGATGTCACCACCGAACGTACCGACGACCAGGCCATCCATGCTTTTCTGGATGATGTACGCTCCAAGAACTACAGCGTGATCGACGGCTACGGCCCGCTGACCGAGGCCTATGTGGCCAATTCAGGTGCCTACGTCGATGTGCCGGTACCCTCGGTTTATCAGGTATTGCAGGACGTGAACTTTGGTTCCAGCAACAACGATGGCATTGCCTGGGCTGGTAGCAGGACGTCTGAGCTCGGCGCCGTCGTGGCGCTGGTCGATGCCTTCCGCCAACGTGCACCCGCCTCCACCAACGCGTCCAAGTACATTTACTCTACTCCGCGCCCCTGGCGCATGACCGACACCGGCGCCATCGACTTTCTCGGTACCGCCAATCACAACTGCTATGACGTGGCCGGCAACCTGACGGTCCAGCTGACCGATCAGTACACCACCAGCGTGAAGCTGGTCCCCGGTCTGACCTGCGCGCAGCGCCCGCATAGCAGCGGCGATCACACCAAAGGCCTCTACACCGAAAACACCGAGAACCGCCGCAAAGACGGGGGCTACCCCAGCGGACACACCAACGCCGGCTATCTGGCTGCCATGGCATACGCCTACGCGCTGCCCCAACGCTATGCAGAAATGCTGACGCGCGGTTCGCAGCTCGGCGAGAACCGTATCGTTGCCGGTATGCATTCGCCAGTCGATGTCATTGGCGGGCGCGTTCACGCGATGATGGTCGCGGCCTATGCGCTGGCTCAGCCGGACATTCTGGCCGACGCCACTGCGGCCTATGACAGCGCTCAAGGCTTCTTTGGCCAGCTCGCCGCCGAGCAGGACCTGAGCCTGTATGAACTTGCCCACCAGCCGGTCACCAACGAGGCTGGGCGCATCAATGGCAGCATGGTCAACACCGAGGTATTCAATACCAGCCAGTACGACGATCACGAAGCCAACAAAGCGCTGTATCGCTTCCGCATGACCTATGAGCTGGGGCACGACGAGGCCAGCGCCGGGCAGGACCCGATAGTACCGGACGGTGCCGAGGCGTTGCTGCTCACGCGCCAACCCTACCTGAGCGACGAACAACGCCGCGCGGTGCTCTACACCACGTCCATCGACTCCGGCTATCCGCTGCTGGATGCCACTAACGGCTGGGGACGTCTTGACCTGGTGACCGCCGCCGACGGTTACGGCGCCTTTCTCGCTGACGTGGCGGTCGACATGGATGCCAGCCAGGGTGGCTTCCACGCCCGTGACTGGTGGAGAAACGATATCAGCGGCAGCGGACGCCTGAGCAAGTCCGGTAGCGGCGAGCTGGTATTAAGCGGCGACAACAGCTACACCGGCGGCACCCTGATCAGCGCTGGCACCCTGCGCGCCGAGTCAACCAACGCCTTCGGCGAGGGTGACCTCTACCTCGAGGATGGCCGCGTTGTTGTCGATGTCGAGGGCGCGCTGGCGATTGCTGGCAACCTCACACTGGACGCCGGCACCCTGGAACTGCGCATGGCAGACGATGGCACCCAGGTTACCGTTGGCGACATTGCCTATATCGACGGAGCCACCCTGAAGCTGGACTTCTCCGACCTGGCGCCGGCCAGTGGCAGCCAGTTTGTGCTGCTGTCAGCCAACCAGTTGAGCGGCACCTTCAGCAGCGTCGAGTCTGACGTCGCGGTAGATCTGAGCTACAGCGGTCAACGCGTCACCGCAACCGTGCGTTAACGGCAAATGCCAAAGCCGCGCAGGCCAAAGTGAAAGTGATTGGCGTGCGCGGCGTTGTAGTCGGGCCCAAGACTGGTACCAAAGAAGTCACAGGCCTCGCCAAAGGCGGCGCGCAGAAAGGTGCCCTTCTCGCCCTGATCATCCCAGTCCTGCAACACCGAAATCGTGGTGCCGTCGGCCAGCGCCAAGGCCGCGACGTCCAGCGCGGAGGCGGTGGCATGGTCGCTGCGCCGCGCGTTTTCACGGTGGTAGATGTTGCGACAGGCAAAGCTGCCGTAGTGAGTCAGCCGCGCGACCGGCTGACCAAAGTGCGCTTGTGCCAGCGGTTGCAGGCGCTGCTGCTCGTACAGCGCCCAGCCGGCTATCAGCGGACAGCGAGCTACAAAGCTGCTGCTCAGTTGCAGCGTGCTGGCACGCAGGCGCACCACATTGCTCAGCGGGCAATTGGCAACCGGGGTGTAATCGGCCAGCGGCTGGTAATCCAGCGTTCCGGCCGGCGCGGTCTGCAGGGCAGTCAGGCAAGCTTCGGGGTCATCGCCCAGGCGCTGCAACTTCCAGCGCGTCAACGGAGTGACCGGGTCTGCCAAGTGCAGCGGCGCAAAGGGGTTCCACTCACGCGGCACAGTCCACCACTGCTGCTGCAAGCCCAAGAAAAAGCCGCCAGCGGCAAGAAGTAGCCCCAGACACAGAGCAAAGAAGACTTTCATCAGGCGGTTTTACATCCTCGGCCGTTTTTTTGATTGACGCCTTTCACACCCCCAGAACGCGGGGTACGCCCTCGCCTGAATTTGCTGTACATTCGCCAAGCCCGTCACCACAGACAAGGCTGAACAGCTCTACGCAGGCTGTTTCAGCACCACATACTAGCCAACAGAGCGGGCCTATCACACCTAGCATGACGCATTTTTCAGGAGCAAAGGATATGAACAGCAAACGCATCCACACCGGCCTGATCGGCCTTGTTGCAGCCGGCCTGCTGGCCTCCGGCCAAGCCCAGGCCTTTGGTCTGGACGCTATCAAATCGGTCGCCGGCGCAGCGCTGAACACCGCCGGCCAGGGTAACAGCAATGCTGCCGACAACAGCGCACTGGAACAACAGCACAGCGACCTGATGCTGCGCTTTAACGCCAGCATGAACAACATGCTGATTGCCCAGGCCAAAACCCTGCAGGCCACCGGTAATACCGACGCCGCAACCCAAACCATGAACGCGGCCCAGCAGTACGCGATTGGCGGTGTCAGCGACTCCGATGTCATCCTGCGTGACACTCAGCTGACCAGCACTAACCAGCAGCTGATTCAGAACGCCCTGAGCCAGGCCGCAGCCATGAGCGGCGAGAACCGCGCCGCCCTGATCGAGGCGATCCCGTACTACACCGCCGGTATCCAGGAAGGCACCAAACTGAGCGGCGCCTTCAGCCAATGGATCAACAACGCGCAAGGCGCCGCCGGCTCGCTGCTGTCCAACCCGATGGCCGCCGCGCAGCTGACCAGCAGCCTGGGCGACGCCACCACCATCGCCCGCAACCTGCCGGCACTGCTGTCGGCCTGGTCCGGCACGTCGCAGTCGTTCATGTCCTACGCCAGCGCCAACCAGCTGGACGTCAGCACCCTGCAAACCGCGCTCAACACCAACTGAGCCTGCCCCGAGGCGCAGCCAGCGCTGCGCCTCGGCCAACTGTCATGCGCATGACAGTTGGCCGAGGCAAGGCAGAGCATAAGGTGGGCCTCCCAGGGCCACTGCTGCCCGCTCAATAACGGAGAACAACAACCATGAGCTTTGCTTCGCGCGTAGTCTGGATTACCGGCGCCTCGTCGGGTATCGGTGAGGCCCTGTCCCGGGCGCTACTGGCAGACGGCGCCGCCGTCATTCTGTCCGGCCGCCGGGTCGAGGCGCTGCAGCAACTGGCTGCGCTGGCACCTGAACGCACTCTGGTCCTGCCCTTTGAAACTACCGACTACGAGCGTCTGCCAGAGCTGGTGGAGCAGGCCTGGGCATGGCAGGGTCGCATTGACCTGCTGATCAACAACGCCGGCGTCAGCCAGCGCAGCCTGGCGCTGGACACCAGCTTTGACGTTTATCGTCAGTTGATCGACATCGACTATCTGGCTCCGGTCGCCCTGACCCAACTGCTGCTGCCGCGCCTGGTCGAACAAGGCAGCGGCCAGCTGGCGGTGGTCAGCTCGGTAGCCGGCAAGCTGGGCGCACCGATGCGCACCGGCTACTGCGGCGCCAAGCACGCGGTTGTCGGCTACTTCGAGGCCCTGCGCGCCGAGGTAGAAGAAGCCTACGGCATTGGCGTCAGCGTGATCCTGCCGGGCTCGGTACGCACCGCCATTGCCAGCAACGCGCTGGAAGGCAGCGGCGCCGCGCGCGGTCGCTCCGACGCCAATATCGATAACGGCATTGACCCGAACGATGCAGCAAAGACCATTCTCGACGGCCTGGCGCAGCGCCAGCACGACATCGTTGTGGCCGAGGGCCAAGAACTGATGGCACTGCAGCTTCGCGCAAGCGACCCGGAGCGCACCTTTGCCTTTACCGCCGCCGAGGGCGCACGGCTGGCCAAGCAGCGCGCAGAACGTGGCGCGGGCGCGTCAGTAGATCCCAGTGCTGTGAACCAGTAGGCGTGGCGCGTTGATCAAGGTGGGTCTAAGGTGAATCAAGCAGCGCATCACGGGGTGTGATGCGCGCTTTGTGCACAAGGAGCGTTACCCATGAAACACCTGCTTATCGCATTGCTCTGCGCAACCGCTCTGGCTGGTTGTTCCAGCGAGTACATCATCAGCACCAACGACGGCCAGATGATCACCACCGACAGCAAGCCCAAACTCGACCCCGACTCCGGCATGTACATCTTCAAGGATGCAGAAGGCCGCGAGCAGGCGATCCCGTCTGCCAGTGTGAAACAGGTAATGGAGCGCTGAGAACGCTGCGCCCTGCAAGGCAGGGCGCAATGCCTGCGCCAATCACCGCGCAGCACTTACACCCACTGCTCAGCGTTTCGCTAGAGGCTCTGACAGTTCAGCTCGACAGCAATATCCAACCCACCAAAGCGACACCATCAGGACCACGATCAACGACAACCAGATCACGGTACCAGTCCAGCCTGATTACCACGGCTGTCGCGCCGCCAGCGTAGCCCGTGGCCAAGGTGAAGTAGCCTCAGGCAACACAAATAACCCGCGCAAGGAACGCGATATCAGAAACGATTGAAGATATCGGCGAAGGGGGCAACCGGAATACCGGCGATGGTATGCACGGCCAGCTCGGATTGAGCCGATGCCAGCAGGCTGGCGGCGCAGAGGACCGCGGCGAGGGCGCCGGGCAACAGCCACACGGAATAGCGGCGAGTCATGATGTTCTCCTGGCGTGCCATCGGTGTGGCGCGCAAATCTTGTTTTTATTAGAGAGGCGCTGGCGGAGCTCACAGTCGGAGCAGCCTACCGGCACCCGGTAAAAACAGTCTGTTGCAGAAAACAGCCTTCGTCCAGTGGAAATTGTGTTTCGCTTTCAGGTCAGCCCTGGCGCAGCATCCGCAGTCCGTTTGCCACCACCATCAGACTGACGCCGAGATCCGCGAACACCGCCATCCACAGGGTGGCAGCACCGGCCAGCGTCAGGCCGAGAAACACGGCCTTGCAGCCCAATGCCAGCCAGATGTTCTGCTGCAGCACGCGCACGGTCTGGCGCGACAGGCGGATAAAGGCCGGCAGTTTGCGCAGGTCGTCGTCCATCAATGCGACATCGGCCGTTTCGATCGCGGTATCGGTGCCTGCTGCCGCCATGGCAAAGCCCATGTCAGCCGCTGCCAGCGCCGGCGTGTCATTGATGCCGTCACCTACCATCGCCACACAGCGCCCGCGCTCACGCTCGGCGCGTATCGCGTCCAATTTGTCCGCCGGCAGCAAATTGCCACGGGCCTGCTCAATGCCCACCTGAGTGGCCATGGCCTGCACGGTGGGTGCGTTGTCGCCACTTAGCATCAGGGTTTCGACGCCCAGCGCGTGCAGTTCACGCACCGCATCTCGGCTGCCAGCCTTGAGCGTATCGGCGACTGCAAACAGGGCAAGCACCTGCTGGTCGGTACACAGCAGCACCACCGATTTGCCTTCACGCTGCAGCAGTTGCACGCGCCAGCCCAGCGCATCTTCACGCAGGCCCAATTGATCCAGCAGTCGGCTGTTGCCCAGGTGATAGCGCTGACCGTCAATCAGGCCACTGACGCCCTGGCCGGGCTGGGCGGTAAACTCGGTCACCTCCAGCCGGGGCAGGCTACAGGCAGTGGCCAGGGCCCGCGATACCGGGTGTTCGGAGCGCGCCGCCAGGCTGGCGGCCAGTTGCTCTACCTGCTCGGGCGAGTCCCCGGCCAGCAGTTCAAAGTCGGTCTGTTTTGGGCGGCCCTCGGTCAGGGTGCCGGTCTTGTCCAACGCCACCAGATTGAGCTTGCCGCCCAACTCCAGATAGGCACCGCCCTTGATCAGAATGCCGCGCCGGGCACCGGCGGCCAGGGCGCTGACAATGGTCACCGGTGTCGAGATCACCAGCGCGCAGGGGCAGGCGACCACCAGCAGCACCAGCGCACGGTAGATCCAGTCCAGCCACAGGCCATCGAGCAGCAACGGCGGCACTACCGCAACCAGCAGCGCCAGCAGACAGACCGCCGGGGTATAACGGGCAGCAAAGCGGTCAACCAGCCGCTGGGTTGGCGCACGCTGGGCCTGAGCCTGCTCCACCGCCTCGATGATGCGCGCCAGGGTGGTGCCGCCAGCGGTGGCCGTGCTGCGGTAAACCAGGCTGCCGTACTGGTTGATGGTACCTGCGTAGAGGGTTGCGCCCGGTTGCTTGTCGACCGGCATGCTCTCACCGGTGATGGGCGCCTGATCCACGCTTGAGCGCCCCTCCAGCACCTCGCCATCCAGCGCGATGCGCTCACCGGGGCCCACCCGCACCTGGGCGCCGACCAGCACCTCGGTTACCAGTTGCTGCGCCCAGCTGCCATCAGACTGCAATACGCTGGCCTGCTCCGGCGCCAGTGCCAGCAACCCGCCAATGGCATCGCGGGCGCGGGCCAGCGAGCGCGCTTCGATCTGCTCGGCCAGACTGAACAGCACCATCACCATGGCCGCCTCGGGCCATTGGCCGATCAGCGCAGCGCCGGTCACCGCGATACTCATCAGCGCGTTGATATTCAGAGTACGGTGACGCACCGCAACCCAGCCCTTGCGATAGGTATCCAGCCCGCCCAACGCGATAGCCGCCAGCGCCAGCAGCGCACTGAGCCATACCGGCTGAGCGAGCCAGTGGCTGACCTCGGCGCCCAGCGCCAACGCACCTGCCACGGCCAGCGGCCACCAGGGCCGCAGCGGCGCGGCGGGCGCCGGCTCGTCACCCAGCAGTTGCGGGGTAAAGCCCAGACTGTCGATACCGGCCAGCACAGCGTCCAGGCTATGCGGCTGGTGGCGTACCGTCAGCACCCGCTGCAGCAAATTGAAGTGCAGCTCCAGCACCTCCGGGCGCGCTTCCAGCACCTCACGCAGCAGGCGCTCTTCGGTCGGGCAGTCCATCTGCACGATGCGGATACGACTGAGCACGCTGCCCTCATGGGGCTGCAGGTTGGCGGTTGGCACTGCGCTGGCAGAGGCGCAGCAGCTGTGTTCGGCGTGGCAGGATCGATCGGCAGGCATGGCAGTTGTCTCTGAGTCTGTTGCCAAGTAAAAACCCTGTAGCCACTATAGAGTCAAGCAACCGGAGAGCGAAGATGAAAATCGGAGAACTGGCCGCACGCACCGACTGTGCCGTGGAGACGATTCGATACTACGAACGCGAGGGCCTGCTGCCGGTGCCCAGGCGCAGCGCCGGCAACTATCGCCAGTACGGTGAAACCCACCTGGAGCGACTGGTGTTTATCCGTAACTGCCGGGTGCTGGACATGACCCTGCAGGAGATTAAGCAGTTGCTGACCCTGCGCGAGCAGCCCCGGGCGAGCTGCGGCGGGGTCAACGAGCTGATTGATGAGCACATCGAGCACGTGGGTCAGCGTATTGCCGCGCTGACCCAGTTGCAGCAGCAGCTGGTCGAGCTGCGCCGCCGTTGCCAGTCGCCCCACGCGATGGACACCTGCGGCATCATTCAGCAGTTGGGTACCAGCGGCGCCGTGCAGCTGCCGGACGAAGACTCACATGTCGGCCACAGTCACTGACTGCTAAACCTGCTGCGCCTGGTGGTCCAGCTCGGCCATCAGCTGCGGGTCCAGCTTGAGCTGGCTGGACAGCTCCTGCAGATAGGCTTTCTCCATAAAGCTCTGCTCATCCACCACCAGCAGGCTGGCCAGATACATTTCTGCCGCCATCTCCGGAGTCTGCGCGGCGCTGGCTACCTCGGCCGGGTCCAGCGGCTTGCGCAGCTCGGCATCAAACCACTGCAGGGTCTGCGGGTCATTGGTCAGTTTGGCGACCTCGGCATCGATCAGCTCGCGCTCACGGTCATCAATATGACCATCGGCCTTGGCCGCGCCGATCAACGCCCGCAGGATGGCGTGACTGTGTTGCTCCTGCTGCGGCGCCGGCAGGCGGTCCACCGTCTGCGGCTGGCCTTGCGGGGCGTTGGCGCTATTCTTCTGCCATTGCTGCCAGGCCTTGAAGGCCACCACTCCCAACGCCGCCATGCCGCCGTACTTCACGGCCTTGCCGCCCATCTTGCGCGCCTTCTTGTTGCCCAGCAGCAGCCCCACGGCGCCTGCGGCCAGCGCCCCACCACCGGCGCCGGACAGCAGGCTGCCCAGCTGGCTGCCACCAGCACTGCCCTGGCTCGTATTGGTGCTGCTGTTGCCAGAGAGTGCACCACTGGCGGACTTCAACAACTGATCAAGCAACCCTTGGGTATTCATTCAAGACTCCTTATCCAGACGTTACGCAGACCGGCCTGAGCCCGCCTCATGGCTGCTTGGACCACGATTTGCACGCGATCACTCCATGGCAAGCTGTTGCGGCATTTTTCAGCCACTCGCCAACGGCGCGCCAGAGCGCTTAACTGAAAGAAAGCCAGGTGCGATTACGCGTACCCAAGCCCCACGGACCGGAGTGACAAGATGCATAACAACAACACAGGCAAGACCCTGCTGGTGCTCGGCGGTAGCGGGCTGGTAGGTATGGAGATTCTGCGCCAGGCGCTGGCCGACCCGCAGGTCAGCCGCGTCGTAGCCCCCACGCGCCGCCCGCTGCCCACGGCAGTCAACCACTATGCTCACCTGGACAACCCCCAAGTCGACTTTGACAACCTGCCGGAAGACGCCGACTGGTGGCACTGCGATGCCGCCCTCTGCGCGCTGGGCACCACACGCAAGCACGCCGGCTCGCGCGAGGCCTTTCGCCTGGTCGACCGCGGTTATGTCAGCACCTGCGCACGGCTGGCCCGGCGCGCCGGCACGCGCACCTTTGTGCTCAATTCGGCAGTGGGTGCCAGCCCACGTTCGGGTTCGTTCTACCTGCGCGTGAAAGGCGAGGTTGAACAGGACCTTAGCGCCATGGACTTTCGCTCCCTGAGCCTGCTGCGGCCGTCGCTGCTGGACGGCGCGCGTCCGGAAGATCGCCCCGGCGAGCTGGTCGGCCTGCTGGTATCGCGTACCTTCAAACCACTGATCCCCAAGCGGCTGCGTGCAGTCAAGGCTACGGATGTCGCCGCCGCCATGCTGCAGGCCGCGCTTATCGCACCGGTCGGACAGCATGTGATAGAGTCCGACGCCATCGCGCGGCGTCGCTAGCAGGCCGTTTCAAAACCACCTGCCAAGGCACTAATACCACTGCGCGCGCGCCTGCCGGGCGCGCTGCCAGCTGTACTCGCCGTTCTGCCGACCGCATCAATAGTGGCCCTTTGATTTCACTGTATACTGTGACTGCTCCCGCCGAGATTTTGGCAGCGGGAACGGCAGGCGTTGCAAACCGTCTAGAATGCACACAGGTCCAGCGGAAAATAGAACAATCATGATCGTCTACAGCAACATGCGCTTTCTGGTAGTGGATGACTTCAGCGACTTCCGCTCATCGGTCAAAGGCATGCTCGGGCAGATGGCCGCCCAGCACATCGACATTGCCGCCAACGGTGAAGAAGCGCTCAGCCTCTGCCGCAAAACCCGGTACGACGTCATCCTGCACGACTACAACCTGGGCCAGGGCAAGAACGGGCAACAGGTGCTCGAAGAACTGCACCACGAGAAGCTGATCAGCCCCCACTGCATCTTTATCATGGTGACTGCCGAAAGCAGCCAGGCCATGGTCATGGCCGCACTGGAATTCGAGCCCGACGCCTATCTGACCAAGCCCTTCAACCGTGCCAGCCTGCAACAGCGACTGGACAAGCTGGTCGAGCGCAAACACCTGCTGGCGCCCATCCTTGATGCCCTGGCACGCGAGGATCAGCGCGCGGTCGTCAGCGCCTGTGACGCGCTGCTGCAACGCGATCCGCGTCTGGCGCCGCTGTGTCAGCGCTACAAGGCCAATGCCTTGGCTGCGCTGCAGCAGCATGAGCCGCTGGAACAACTGCTGCAGGGCATCCTGGCGCAGCGGCCGTTGCCCTGGGCACTGATGAAGCTGGCCGACCATCTGCTGCAGCGCGGTCAGCTGGATCAGGCCGAAGCGCTCTACGAGCAGGGCATCGAGCAGTTTCCAATGCTGCCGGCAGCCTTTGACGGGCTGGCCCGGGTCAAGCTGGCACGCGGGGAGACCCTCAAGGCACAGGTATTCCTCGAACAGGCGGTAAAAATTTCGCCCAACAACCCGCAGCGCCAGGCCGAGCTCGGGCGCGTGGCGCGCAGCAACGAGGACCCGGAGCGCGCCGTGCGCGCCTACCGTCAGGCCGTGACCTTGGGCCGCCACTCCGCCTTTCGCAACCCCGAGCACCACCTCAGCCTGGCCGACAGCCTCAAGGTGCAAAGTGGCGATACCGCACCCAACCCACGCGTGCAGGTCGAGATTCGCCAGACCCTGGAGGACCTGACCCGCAGCTGGAAGGACGATCAGGGCCTGGGCGCACGCGCCGACCTGCTGCAGGCCGACGTTATGCGCCGCAGCGGCAAGCAGGCCGAGGCCGACCAGCTGCTGCGCAGCGCCACCGACAAGCTGGCCAATCTGGAGACCTTCTTCAGTGCCGACACCGCCCTCGCCGTTGCCGAACAACTGCGCGAGCTGGGCTGTGCTGAGCAGTCTGATCAGTTACTCGGCACCTGCGCTGAAATGTACGGCGATGACCCGGCAGTGATGGCCGGCATTGCCGCGCAAACCAGCAACCCAGGCATTCTGCATGGTGGCGAAGAAGCCGCCGCGCGCAACCGTGAAGGCATGCGCAGCTACCAGCAGCAACAGTATCCCGCCGCGCTGGAGGCCTTCCGCGAGGCGCTGTCGCTGCAGCCCCGCAACATCAGCTACGCCCTCAACACCGCCCAATCGCTGCTGCGTCTGCTGCTGACTGCACCCGACGACGCGCTGCTGACCGAGTGTCGGGCGTGCCTGGCGCAGGTACGCAGCTTGCCGACCAGCGACCCGCGCCACGAGCGCTACCGCAAGCTGCTGGAACGGGTCGATTCGCTGTGAGCGAGCACAAGGACGACGAGCAGCTGGACTTTTCTACGGTCATCGCCTCAACCGTGCATGACATGAAAAACTCCCTTGGTCTGCTGATGCAGTCCTACGGGCAACTACTCGCGCGCCTGCCGCCCACCGCCGACAGCGCCGCCGAGCGCGGTGTGATCGAGTACGAGTCCATGCGCCTGAACGGCATGCTGGTGCAGATGCTCGGGCTCTACAAGCTGGACGTCAATCAGCTGCCGCTGCGCCCCAGCTATCTGGAGCTGGACGATTTTCTGCAGGCCCAGCTGGCACGCCATGACGACATCCTGCGGGCGCGTTCCATTCAGGGCAGCTATGAGGTAGCCGAGGACGGGCTGATGGGCTTTTTTGACGGCGAGCTGGTCGGTTCGGTCGTCGGCAATGTGATCAACAACGCCATCCGCTACACCCGCTCGGCCATCCACCTGGCCGCGCGCATGGATGGCGACCAGCTACTGATCACTATCAGCGACGATGGTGCGGGCTACCCGCAGGCCATGCTCGACGGGCAATCAGACTACGTGCTGGGTATCAACATGAGCACCGGCAGCACCGGGCTGGGGCTGTATTTCGGCCAGCGCATTGCCCACCTGCATCGTCGCAACGGCGTCACCGGGCGCATTGCCCTGAGCAATCAGGGCGTGCTCGGTGGCGGCGAATTCCGTATCTGGCTGCCCTGAGCATGCCGGCATCAAGGACGCCTGCCCAACGGCGCACTGAACGATGATCTGGCTATGGCGTGCACTGGCCTCGCTCTGTGTTGCGCTGGGCGCCATTGGCGTCGTGGTGCCGGGTCTGCCTACCACTCCCTTTCTGCTGGTGGCCGCCTGGGCTGGCGCGCGCGGCTGGCCTGCACTTGAGGCGAGGCTGCTGGCGCACCCCAAGTACGGCCCGCTGATCCAGGACTGGCGCAGCCGTCGGGCGGTACCGCGGCGCGCCAAATGGGCGGCCAGCCTGGTAATGACCAGCAGCGTGCTGGCGCTCTGGCTGGTGCCCACGCCAGGCTGGTTGCGCATCGGCCTGCCGCTGTTTCTGCTCTGCGTGGCCTGCTGGCTCTGGACTCGCCCCGAGCCAACACCGTAAGGGCGTTAGCGCGGCATCATGCGCACGCCGTCCAGCTCGCTGAGTGGCTGCGGGCGGCCCAGGTGATAGCCCTGCGCATAGTCCACACCCAGTTCGCGCAACTGCTCCAGAATCGCTTCGCTCTCGACAAACTCGGCGACCGTCTGCAGGCCCATCTCGTGGCCAATGGTGTTGATTGACGCCACCATGGCGCGGGCGATCGGGTCGCTGGCGATGTCCTTGACGAACACCCCGTCGATCTTCAGATAGTCCACCGGCAACGACTTCAAGTAGGCAAAAGATGAGAGGCCCGAGCCAAAGTCGTCCAGCGCAAACTGGCAGCCGATATCCCGCAAACCGCGCATGAACTCCACCGCCTTGCCCAGGTTGGATACCGCGCTGGTCTCGGTGATTTCAAAACACACGTGACTGGTGGGCACCTGATGCCGCTCCAGCGCCTCCAGCACAAAGTCGAGAAAACCTTCCTCACCCAGCGACGCCGCCGACAGGTTGATCGAGTAGTTACCAAGCGGGCCGCTGCAACGGCGGTTGTAATCGCCCAGCCAGGCGAGGAAGTTGCTCACCACCCAGCGGTCAATCGCCGAGGCCAGATCGTAGCGCTCGGCGGCCGGCATGAAAGCGCCGGGCGGAATCACCTGCCCGTCGTTGCCCAGCAGCCGCACCAGTACCTCATAGCCCGGCTGGCTGTCGCGCTCGCTGATCGGATAGATTGGCTGCACGTACAGACGCAACAGGTCGGCATCCAGCGCCTGGCGCAGGCGGTTGACCCACTGCATCTCGCCGCGCCGCTCCTGCATCTGGGCATCGTCGGCCTGATACAGATGAATACGGTTGCGCCCGGCATCCTTGGCCGCGTAACAGGCGCTGTCCGCCGCGCTGAGCAACACGTCGAGGCTGAGCATCTGCGCCTCCACCGGCACCAGGCCAATGCTCACCCCAACGGCAAAGGTCTTGCCCTCCCAACTGAAGCGATACTCCTCCACCAGCGTGCGAATACCCTCGACAATCGGGACCGCCTCTTCCAGCGTGCAGCCGCTCAACAGCAGACCAAACTCGTCACCGCCCAAACGCGCCAGCACATCTGAGCTGCGAATATGCGACTGGAACAGCTTGGCCAGCTGGCGCAGCAGTTCGTCACCGGCCGCGTGTCCGCAGGTGTCGTTGACGATCTTGAACTGGTCCAGATCCATGTAGCAGAGCACCTGCTCCCCGCCACTGCTCTCATGGCGCTGCAGCGCGTGGGCAACCCGGCGCTCGAACTCCTTGCGGTTGACCAGCCCGGTCAGGGTGTCGTGGGCCGCCTGGTGGGATAGCTCACGCGCCAGCCGGCGGTTGGCGGTGACATCGCGGAAGGTCAGCACGGCGCCAATGATGTGCCCCTCGGCGTCACGAATCGGCGCCACCGCGTCTTGCACCGTGACTTCGCTGCCATCACGCCGACGCAGCTGCGACATGCTGCCCGGTTGCCGGCTGAGCGCCTGCCGATAGCGCCGCAGCATGGCGCTGACCGGGTTAAGCAGGCCCTCGCCGGTGACTTCATCGAACAGGCAATAGATCTCGTCGAGGGGCCGGTCACTGGCCTCCTCCTCGCTCCAGCCGGTCAGTTGTTCAGCGACCGGGTTGAGGTAGCGCACCCGCGCATCGGGCCCGGTGGTAATCACGCCGTCGCCAATCGAGGCCAGCGTAACCTGCGCCAGCATCTTCTCCTGAAACAGCTGCTGCTCGATGCGCCGGCGCTCGGTGATATCGCGAATCAGACAGGTGTAATGCTCGTCCTCCAGCGCCCCCTGACTGACCGTCAACTCAGCCACAAACTGGTCGTGCTCGTTGCGGCTGAACAGCACTTCCTGCTTGGTCTCGCTGCCCGCCTCCGGCAGTGGCAGCCCGGCCCAGTTGCGCTCGGCCACCAGCCGGTCCAGCGGCTGACCAATCAGCAGCCCGGCCGGCAGCCCGAACAGGCGCTCGGCGCCCGGGTTGCAGGTGGCCAAAACGCCCTCGCGGTTGCAGGTGACCACGCCATCGCGAATGTCACGGATGATGCTTTGGGTGACCCCCACTGCCCGCCGCAAAGCATGGATCACCTTGTTGTACTGGGCGGCAATCTGACCGACCTCGGTAAAGGGCTCGACCGGCACATCGCGCTCAAAGCGGCCATCGCGCTGGTGCGCGGCCATTGCTTCCAGCAACTCGATCAACTCGGTACGCGCGCCGTGTTCGGATACGTTCAGGCCGGCCACCTCGTCCTCCGGCGTGACCCGCATCGGCCAGAAGCGGTTGATCAGGCGCAGCAACAGCCAGGTGACGCCAAAGGCCCAGAGCCCGGCTACCACCACGCCCTCAAGCTGCGCGACAAACTGCTGAGTGCGGCTCAGGCCCGTGCCCAGCGTCTCAAGATTGGCGAACAGCGCGACTGCCAGAGTGCCCCAGATGCCACTGGCCAAGTGCACCGGCACCGCGCCAACGGCATCGTCGATACGCAGGTGATTCAGCAGGCGGTCGGCCAGGTACATCACCACCGCGCCAACCAGACCGACGAAGAACGCCGCCGGCGCCTCCATCACATGGGCGCCCGCGGTAATGGCGACCATGCCGGCAATCATGCCGTTGAGCGGGTAGACCGGGTCCACCAGACGCCAGCGCCACCAGGACATGAACATACCGCCCAGGGTGCCGGCCATGGCCGCCAGCACCGTATTGGCAATAATGCCCGGCACCCGGCCGTCAAAGCTCAGGGTGCTGCCACCATTAAAGCCGAACCAGCCAAACATCAGCATCAGCGCGCCGAGCATTGCCAGCGGCAGGTTGGAGCCGGGCATGCTGCGCCCATCGCGGTCCTGATCGAAGCGCCCCTGGCGCGGGCCAAGAATCAGAATCACCGCCAGCGCCACCCAGCCGCCAACACCGTGAACCACGGTGGAGCCGGCAAAATCGACAAAGCCGCGCGCCGCCAGCCAACCCAGACCGTCAGCAAACACACCACCCCAGGCCCAATGGCCGAATAGCGGGTAGATCAGCCCGGCAATCAGCAACGCCACCAGCAGGTAGGAAGCAAACCGCATGCGCTCTGCGGCGGCGCCGGACACGATGGTGGCCGCCGTGGTGCAGAACATTGCCTGAAAGAGAAAGAAAGCCGAATGCCAGGTATCGGTAAAGGGCAACATGGAGAAGCCTTCGCCGTACCAGCCACCGGCGCTGCCACCAAACATCAGGCCAAAGCCGAACAGCCAGTAGCAGAACACCGCAAGGCTGAGATCGGCCATGTTTTTCACGGCCACGTTAATCGCGTTCTTACTGCGGGTCAGGCCCGACTCAAGACAGAGAAAGCCAATCTGCATGTTGAACACCAGACCAGCACACAAGACCAACCACAGAACATCGATCATCGAGATGGGCATAGGCGATACCTGTTCCA
>MDTG01124358.1_pt1 | contig 17237 bp, 17 predicted proteins | sample 811421 | NCBI WGS metagenome assembly MDTG01 (sample SAMN05326645, study PRJNA326480) | marine metagenome | isolation source: seawater | place: Pacific Ocean: South East | collected 2011
GAAATTATTACCTTTATTTTATAGATATTTATACCCATAACCATTTATCAATTAAAAAATTAGGAATAAACCATTTTCCCTGTTTGTTTTTTTTCCAAATTTTTTTATTTCTAAATGATTCTGCAATATTATTAAATTCAAGCTCACTAATTCCAGAAAACTTGCAAAATTTCTCTATATCTAGAATTGGTTTATTTTCTCCTTCTTTTTTTATGATTTCTATTGCTTTTTCTCTAGAGATTCTCTTGTTTCTTATTTCAATTGATAGGTTATCAAAAGATCTTGTAAATCCGAATTTATACCATTTCATCCAGTGATGTAACGAAATAAAATCATCATCAATGTCAGCAAATTTATAAAAACTTAATCCAGATTTTGCAACCTGTGTTTTAAATCCTTTTTCCTCAGCAGATTCTTTAGTTTTTCTTGGATCCCATTTAAAGTAATATCCCAAAAAAATAGCTTTAAGATTTATAGAGGCTAATTCGGTTTCGGATGGACCAAAATAAGCCGCTAAATCTTTTTTATTTAATTTATTATCAATCCAATCTTTAGCTGTGGTGCCATTAGTAACCCCATATGTTTTTATCCATTCCTGATTTAGTTCAAACCCCATATCTTCCCCAGAAGTTGATCCGTATTCAAATGCTGAGTTTTCACCCCATATAATAAGAGGAATTTTAAATCTAGTAGCAATTCTCAAAGGAATATTGAATATTGCTAAATGCATAGGTATTGCTGTTGAACCGAATTTTCTGAATGTCTTAACCATAAACTTAGATTCTACTGATGGATTGATTTGATAATCTATATGGTCAACACCTAAAGAAATTAAATTTTTTAAATTTTGACTACCTATTATATTTCTTCCAGGAGTTTTCCAAGTAACTGCTAATGGTTTTAAACCATATTCTAAACATTTTATTGTTTGCCAAGTACTATCCTTACCACCACTAACAGGAATAATACAATCATACTCAAATGAAACTTTTTTAATATTTTTAACAATTTTTTTAAAAGTATTCTCTCTTAGTTTCCAATCAATTGATTCTTTTATTTTATGATTATGACAAGCATTACACATACCATCTTCCTTGACAAAAAGATTAGGTCTTGTATCAGGTAATATACAGCTATTACACCATTTCATTATGAAAATTCTTCTAGGAACATTTTTGTATTAATAAAGTTAAAAAGAAATTTTGATTGACTGTTTGGTAATGTTTTTTTCTTTAATAATTTTTTAATAAGATCATATTTAATAATTTCAAATACAGGACTTTCTTTCAATAATTCTTCTTTTACAAAAGGATCATCAGGTTTTAAATAATCCATTATAGGAACATTAAATCCAACTTTTCTTGGATTATCTAAAATTGAATCAGATACTATACCTCTAACGCTTTCTCGAAGAATTGACTTTGCTCTTCCATTTTTTATAAGATGCTTTGTGGGTATTAGCTGAGACCATTCAAAAAGTTGAGAATCCAAATATGGTGTTCGATTCTCAATTGAGTAAAACATTGAATTAAGATCATCTTCATGAAGAATCACAGGAACGCTTTCTTCGAACAATTCATTTGCCATTCTATTTCTAAGTAATCTATCTGTATAGTGGGTCTCTTCAAATTCTTCATGAAAAGGGTTAACAAGAAACTCTGAAAAAATATTAGAATCCAAATAAATATGATCTCTTGAAGATTTGTCTTTAACAAAATACATAGGATCTTTTAAATAAGGGTTTCTAACTATTGGTGAAACTATTTTTTTCCATTCGAAATATGCTTGCTCATACCTATCTCGATCTTCAAAGTACATCATTGCCAAGTAAGCATTATGATGGTCAAAATATCCACTAAAAAGTTCATCGGCTGCAGTTCCACTAATCGATACTTTATACCCCTGTTCTGAAATCATTTTCATTAAATTCCATTGAGCATAGTATGTAATAGTAAAAACCGGTGCATCATGATATCTTATTAATGTTCTGAGATTATTTAAGAAATTACTTTTATCAATTGAAACCTCTGTATGATTTAAATTTAGTTCTTTGACTGCAATATCAATCATATCTCTTTCTTCGTATCTTTTATCAGTATTCATGATAGTAAAACCATGAACATCATATCCTAAAACTCTTTTTGCTATTCCAATCAATGCATTAGAATCAATTCCACCTGAAAGACAAAATGCAACTGGAACATCGGCTCTCAATCTTAGTTTGACTGAATTAATAAGTCTTTCCTTTGTTTCTAACACTGCCTCATTATATGATATTTGATTGTCCTCTTTAAATTTTGGATTCCAGAAAGAGTTTTTCTTTATTTGACCTGATTTATCTATTTTTAGAATATTTCCAGGAGATAATTCTTTAATTCCCTCAAAAAAAACTTCCTCCGTTTTGTAAAGAGACTTATAGCCATTTACTAAATATCTCTTTAAATGCTTTATATTTACTGGAGTTTTCTTACCTAACAATGCAAATATAAATTTAATTTCTGAACCAAAATAAAGATCGCCATTACTATCAAAAAAATAGTATAAAGGTTTCTCACCAAACCTATCACGCCCAAGGAAAAGATTTCCAAATTTATCCATCCAAGAAAATGCGAACATACCTTCACATTTCTCAACTGCTTTTATTCCTTCATGATCTAATAATTTTGAGAAAACTTCGGTATCACTTTTACCTTGAAATGAATAACCCTTTTTTTTAAGACCTACCTTTAATTCTAGATAATTATAAATTTCCCCATTAAAACTTAAAACATTCCCAGCTGTTTTGAAAGGTTGGTTGGATCGACTATCTATATCTATTATAGCTAATCTAGAGTGTAAAAAGTATATTTTATTTTCATTTTTTGATTTCAGTAATAAAGATGAACTAAAATCGGGACCTCTTTGCTTCATTAAACCCAAGCATTTTTTTATGTTTCTATTATCAAGAAATTTCCTTCCTCTGTAGCCAGCAATTCCACACATAATGATTAGTCTAAGTTTTCCATTCTAATTTGCTCACCCGAAGTAACATTTTTTTTTAGCCTCCTACCAACTATTTTATTTTCAAAACCTGGTGGTATTCCTCCGGACGGTCTTAACCATGTCAAATCTGAATAGATAAGTATTTTGCCAGATTTCAGATCATGAGCTGCACAAATTGAACGCCTTGCTTGTTTAGCTATAGGTTTTTCTGGCTCCAGAATTTTTTTTTCACCATGTCCTAGCATTTTATTTGCTTCTTTAACTCTTAAGACTAGTTCTTTAAATTCTTTTGGTTCTGAAGATATTTTGTGATCCCTAAAATCTGAAAAGTTTTTGGATAATGTAAAATGCTTTTCTATTATTCTTGCTCCTAATCCGACTGAAACTAAGGCGGCTTCTATTCCAACTGTATGATCTGAATAACCAACTAGCTCTCCTAGTGAGGAAATGGTCCTTATGGCTTTTAAATTAGCAAATTTAGGTTGCGTTGGATAAGAAGAAACACAATGAAGTAAAACAATTCCTGGATTTATTTTATTTTTTTTCCAAATTCTTTTTATTTTTGATACTGAAATTTCTAATTCTTTCATTGAACACATTCCAGTTGATAAGATTATTGGTTTGTTTGTATCAGCAACTCTTTCAATCAATGGAATATGATTATTGTCACTTGATGCAATTTTGAAAGCAGGGACAATAGGGTTTAAAAAATTAACTGCATTGATACTAAATGGAGTGGATAGGAATATCAGACCTTCTTGTTTTGAAATCTTGGATAACTTGATATAATTTTCTTTGGAAATCTCAAATTTTTTTAGTTGTTCAAACCTTTTTTTTTCATTTGGTGACACTAAATTAGAAGGTTCAATTGTTTGAAACTTAACTGCATCAGCACCCGCACTTGAAGCAAGTTTAATTAATTTTTCAGCTATCTCAAAACTACCTTCATGATTATTACCAATTTCAGCAATAACCATTATTTCCTTTTTTATATTAATATGCCCAATATTCATAATTTATTTTTATTTTTGTGATAATGTAAAACAAACTCAGCATTTGTCATTCTTAATCCTAATGACTGATATAGTTTTATCGAAGGGACATTTATTGCTTGCGTCCCCACTATAAAATTTAATGGGAGGTCAATATTTTGTATCTTTAAATTAAGTGAAGCAAAAATTATCATTTTTCTTGCCAGACCCCGTCTATGATAACTTTGATCAACTCCTATTAAATCAATAACAATTTGACCTTTTTTGTTCCAAAATAATTGAAGAAACCCAACTATTTTACTATCCACTTCACTTACAATCATTTTATCACCTCTTTTTCCTAAAAAGAAATTTGAGGCCCAAACTGATTTTATTTTATTAGCAGTTTTTAAAGAAATAAACGGATCCATATGGAAACGAGAATATATGAAATTTTTAAAGGCTAGTTTTTCAACAGAATCTTTATCATTTGTGTTTGCAAAACGTATATTATTTAAATCATCATTATCAGATTTTGAAATTATACTTCCTTCAAAATTTAAACTTGTTTCAATAGGTATAAAACCAAATTTATATAACTCATTTACAAAAGAAATATTTTTTACCGGGACCTTTGAATATAAGAAAATTTCCTTTTCCTCATTTATCAATTTAGTCAGATTTTCTTCTTGACCGCATGTGACATTTCCAACTTTGTATTTAAAAATATTTGTTAGCCAATAATCTATCGTATAATTGAGTTTAAGGTTTTTATCAAATTTTGAAATCATTAAAAAAGACTTGAATTCATTTTTGCAAAATCTTTGTACCAATTGATATATTTCTCAAAACCCTTTTCAATTGGAAAGTTGGGGTTGTAATCTAGAAGTTTTTTTGCTTTATCAATACATAAAGTTCCTCTCTCTGGCATAAGAACATCTTTAGGGTTATAAGTTATTTCAATTTCAGGAAACTCTTTTACTACTAATTTTGCTAAGTCATTGATTTCTCTTGCTTCACCGTAAGTGAGATTAAAAATTTGGTTAGTAGAACTATCTTTGACAATACTTAAAATTATTCCCTGACAAAGATCTTTTATATATGTAAAATCTAATTTGTCGGTTCCATCACCATTAATACTTAAAGACTTTCCCATAATAGCATTTTCTATAAAAGCCTGCCCAACTCTTCTACTTACACACCTTTCACCATATAATGCTGATGGCCTAATTATAGTATATGGTAGACCAAAAACTTGATTGTATGCAATTACTAGTTTTTCTGCACCAAATTTGAGAGCCCCATATATTCCAATGGGTTTGCATTCAGATTCTTCATCTACTTTATTTTCTTCAAAATCTCCGTATACCATTGATGAAGACAAAAAGATAAAATGCGGTTTTTTATTTTTAACTGCGTCTAACGAATTTTCAATTGTTCTCATGCTATGATCAAAAGTACTGAATGGATCTTTATTAGATCGATTGGCGTGAGCCACAGCTGCCAAGTGAATAACACAATCTGGATTTATTGAATTTAAACATGGACTCAACAAATGATAATCGCGAGCATCAAGAACATGGAGTTGTATTTTAGTCTGTCTAATTTGATCTAATCGTAAATTTATAAATGAGAGATATCTTTGATTATTTGAATTAGAGTTTAGGCTACTCGCAAATGCTCCAAGATTGTTTACTTGCAAGCCATCAATAATATGAGGTTCTGCACCTAAGCTCTTTAATTCCAAGGCTAAATTATGCCCTATAAAACCTGCACCACCAACAATAGCAATTTTTTTTCCTTCAAGAAGTTTTGTATTATCTATCATCACAATCTAACTATTATTTCTTTCAGTTTATCTGAAATATAAATTAAATCATCCTCGTCTACATGAGGTCCTACTGGTAGAGCGATTGATTTATCACTAATTCGTTTAGCATTTGGAAAATGAAGATTTCTTAATTTATACTTTTCCCTGTAATATTTGAAATTGGGTATTGGTCCTGGATAATAAATACTGGTACCTATACCATTTTCTTTTAGTTTATTTATAATCTCAGCTCTACTTGAAGCAATCGAGTTATCTAAAATTATTATTAAGCAATAATTTGCATGAATCAAATCTTCAGTCCCCTCAGAAAGACAGATTATCTCATCAATCTGTTTTAATTCTCTCCTTAAAAAGGATGAATTATTATTTCTTTTCTTTAGGAAACCATTAAGTTTTTTCAATTGTTCAATACCAATTGCAGCTTGAATTTCGTTCATCCTGAAGTTATAACCTAACATATCTACATCATATAACCCAGGAACTGACCTTTCACCAACCATTTTGTCATAACCAAATGCTCTCATTCTTCTTATTTTCTTTGAAAAATCTTCATCCTTAGTTAAGAGCATGCCCCCTTCTAGAGTTGTGATATGTTTTACAGGATAAAATGAAAATGAACTAGTATCTCCAAGAAGACCAACTGATGTCCCTTTATATTTTGCACCAAGAGCTAATGCTGCATCCTCTACAATTGATAAATTATTTTTTTTTGCTAATTTCTTTATTTCATCCATCTTAACTGGTAGTCCAGCAAAATGAACAATACCAATTGCCTTTGTAGAACTTGTTATAGCATTCTCTAATCTTTCTAAACAAATATTTCCTGTATCAATTTCTACATCAACAAAAACTGGTTTTGCTCCAGTATATTCTACAGCATGTGCAGTAGCTACATGGCTTTGTGCAGGAATAATTACTTCATCACCAGGTCCTAACCCTAAAGTTAAATAAGAAAGATGAAGTCCCGCTGTACATGAGTTGAGTGAAACAGCATAGCCACCGTTAACAAAATTACAAAAATTATTTTCAAACTCCAAGGCCATTGGTCCATGAACTAATTGAGTTCCATTAAGCACACTTGATACTCTTTTTTTTTCTTCGTTACCAATTATTGGTAAGCCAAAAGGAATGTTAATATTGGTTTTCATATTAAATATATTTTACAGATTCTGTTTTCTTATTTTTGAGTGATTTATTTATTGCTAAACATATCGACATTACATCAAATACATCTGTCTTACTTACTTCAGCCTCTGACTTGGTTGTTATAGAATTTACAAAACTTGGAATCAGATCTCCTTTTTTCAATCCTGGATACTCAGAATTTAGTAAATTCGGTGATTTATTAATGTCTCGACTATTGATAATCAAAGCGCCATCAATTCTATTTTCAAAAGTACCCTTGGTACCGTAAACTGTAACTTTATGAAAGTGGGGGTATACACATCCAAAATTAGCAGAAATTTTTCCTACAGCTCCATTCTTAAAACGAATTAATGATGTAACCATATCTAAATATTTAAACGATGAGCTTTTGCTACAAATATTATTTCCGAAAGCACTTACTTCTTCAACAGTTGAACCTACTAACCATAGAAGCAAGTCAATCATATGGATTCCACCACCTAAAACTACTGAATAGTCAATCACTCTACTTCTCCAACCTTGAGTGATTTTATTTAATCTACCGTAATTATAATCACCTTCGATACAGTAAATTTCTCCTAATTCATTTCTTTTTATCCTTTTCTTTATATCACGAAATCGCTGACTCATTCTTAAAATTGTATTTGTTGATAAATGTACATGAGGATTTTTATCCAAAGAATTTTTAATTGATTTTAATTCTGACTCATTCATACATAAGGGTTTTTCGCAGAATACATGTTTTCCCGAATCTATAGCTTTTATAACTTGATGTGCATGATCCTGATCATAACTAGCAATAGATATTATATCTATATTTCTTAAATCTAGAATTTCATAATCGTGCTCGAAAATTTCACAATTTGGAAATTTTTCTTTAGCTTCTAATCTTTTTGATTTATCCTTGTCACAAATTGCTACAACATCAATACCAGCTTTTTTATAACCGTAAATATGTTGTTCACCAATACCAAAACCTATAATTCCAGCCTTCAAAGTATTTCCTTAAAAGTTAACATAATCTCTCATCCTTGGATCAAATCCTGAATCAAATAATCTTCAGGATTTTTTAAATCATTATTAATTATTTTCTCTACTCGTTTTAAATCTTCATGAGTATCGATAGAGAGTTTTATCCCTTTATGAGAGTAATTACACTTAAAATTATAAATCCTAAAATTTTCAGCATGTTTATAAAAAAAACTGGTTACATGCTCTTTATCATAGTTTGATAATTTTTCTTGATTTATTCCCATGAAAGTTTTAGAGGAAACAATTTCTACCGATTGTCCACTTGGAAAAGTTCTAGGAAAAACATTTGTTACAATTTCATAATTTCCTTGAAAAAATTTTTTGACCATTTGATCAACTAAATCTGGATCAATAAAAGGACTATCTGCCGATATTCTCACAAATGCATCATATTTAAACTTTCTTAAAAAATTTCTAAATCTTGTAAAGACATTGTCAAGACTGCCAGAAAATGAATTAATACTTTTTCTTTCACAATGATCAATTATTTTCTTATCTAGGAGATTAGTTGATGTCAAAACATACATATCATTGATCATTTTAGTTTTTTTTAATCTTCTAATCAAAAACTCTATTAAAGAAAATTTTCCAACCTTCATCAATACCTTACCTGGTAATCTTCTAGAGGAAAACCTAGCCTGAATTGCAAAACAAAGTTTCATTTAAAATATCTAATGTTGATCTTAATTGTTCGGCGTAAGAAAAATTAATTCTTTTTTTTGTTAAGTAATCATTTCGTTCATCAGGAGGAAATGCTTTTGCTACATCAGAAATCATCTTTAATATATTACAAAAAGATTTTACCCTATCATCAGAAAAATACTCATAGTTATTATTATTAATTTTTTTCATAGATTTACTATCTCCTAATAAAAGTTCCTTAGATTTTGAATCGAAAGGAAAATTATATTTTAGTAAAGCAAGTTGTTTATTGCCATAAACTTTAATTGTATGTGAAGGTTTAAAATCTTTCCCTTTTCTTATTATTTTGATACTAATATTTATATCTTTAATTTTAAAATTTAATACACACCGATTAATAGTTACTTTTAATAAATTTGGGTTAGAAAATTGTTTGAAGTCATTAATATTTAATAGAAAATTTATATAATCTATTACATGACACAGCAATTCATTAAAGACTCCTCCTCCTTTTTTTGCATTTTCTTTCCATCCATCCCTGTTTTTCTTTTGTAAATTCCACTCTATTTCTAATTTACATATTTTTCCAAAAGAAGAATTTGAAATTATTTTCTTTAATTCGTTCATAAGATTTTCGAATCTAAATTCATAATTAACTACATTTATTAATTTTTGTTTATTCATTTTGCTTGCAATTCCCTTAATGTCTTTAAAATTTAGACCATATGGTTTTTCGCAGATAACATGTTTTTTCATATTCAAACATTCCTTTAATAATTTACTATGTAAAAATGTAGGACAAACAATATCAATAAGATTTATTTTATTTGATCTAATCAATTGAGAGTGATTCATAAAAACTTCACAGTCTAGATTATGAATATCAATTAATTCTTTTGCTTTTCCAGAACCATTATCACAAAGTGCGATGACATTAAAACCTGGCATTTTAAGGAATGCAGGAAGATGGACAGTACCGCCAAAATTTGTTCCAATTATTCCTACATTAAACAACTAACATAACCTCGGGTTTGGTAATGGTATAAGTATTTTTGACTTAAATCCCTTTTTTCTTAAAATACTTATGATCTCTTTTGAGTAATGCCATGACAATAGAATCGCAAGATCTGGCGGGTTATCAAACATTTCTTTTTCATCAATTACTGGGATCTTCATACCGGGTAAAAATTTATTTAATTTAAGTGAGCTTTTTTGTTCAGCGATATAGTCCATCATTGTTGTGTTAATTTTACAATAGTTCAGAATTGTACTACATCGACCAGGACATCCTACACCGATCACAGTTCTACCTTTATCTTTATAATTTTTTATTAGTGACCGTAATTCTATTCTATTATTTTCGACTTTATTTTTAAATTTCTCAAAATTAACTTTGAATTCTTTTTTAAATTTTAATTCATTATTTAAACATTCAACTACAGCTTTAGTTTTTCTAAACTTTCCTTTTCTAGAGGCAAATACCCTTATTGAACCACCATAATTTTTTATAAATTCAACATCAAATACTTCAAAATTATAATAATTAAAAAGTCTCTCTAATGAATTTAAAGAATAATATTTTAGATGCTCATGATAAATTGAATCATATTGCAAGGTATCAATTAAATTCATAAGATAGTGAGACTCTGAAACAAAAATTCCATCATTATTCAAAAGTAAATCAATACCTTTCATGGTAGAATATAAGTTAGGAACATGAGCAAAAACATTAGTTGCCGTAATTAATGATGCTTTCTTTTTCTTAGAGATTATTTTTAGTGCGACCTGTTCATTAAAAAAGCTTTGTATAGTTTCAATTCCATCCTCAATAGCAATTTTTGCAATATTTGTAGCTTCAACCCCTAAAACACTATAACCATATCTTTTAAAACCTTTTAATAAAGTTCCATCATTAGAACCAATATCAACACATAATTCGCCTTTTGCTTTTCCAAATTTTGAAATAATAGAGTCTGATGTACTGTATAATTTTTCTACTAGAGTTTTTGTAATACCACTTCTGTATGGATATGCTGAAAAAAATAGTTTTTTCTTTGGAACTACATAGTCAACCTGGCCTAGGATACAATTTTCACAAAACATAAAATTAAGTGGAAATTTATTCTCCTTTTTTCTTAACTGAGATTTAAGTAGTAATGAATCACAAGGCGGTTGCACACCAAGAGAAAGAATTTTATTTAAATTCTTTTCTCCACAAATTTGGCACTTATTTACCTTTCCGTTTCTTAGATTATGAATTTTTTTCATTAATTATTTTTTCGAAGTATTTACAAGCTTCATTTGGATTAAAATATTTTTCATAAACTATTTTACCATTTGTTTTTATTTTCTCACATTCGTGTATATTCTCGTTAGCAAATTGCATTTTTTTTACAAATTCTTTTGGGTTTTTTGCTATTAGGGCTGTTTTTCCATCAATTAGATAAGGGTTGCCTAAAGTACAACTTTTATGAGCTATTACAAGTATTTTAGCCGAAAGGCATGAAATAAGCCTACATCTATTTCCAACAGGAACATTTCCAGGAAATATAACCCCAACGCACATTTCAGCTATTTGTTCAATCTTTTTTATAAACCCAATAAATTTAATACCTTCAAATTTTTTCAAATCATATTGTTTAAATAAACTTTTATCAAAATTGATCCCACCAATAAGTATTTTAAAATTTCCTTTTCCCATTTTCTTTTTTAAAAGAGGATAAATTTTGAAAAGTAACTCATATATTGAAGATTTCGAACCTAAACCACTGAGGTTTCCAAAAAATAAAAAAGTAGGAGTATCAGCTAAATTATGTTTTTTTATATCTCCAATAGTTTTTGGCCATGGATAAGCTAAGAACTTTGAGAATACATTAATCTTTGAGAGTTTTCTTACTGATGACAATGAGGAAACTATAGTTTCGTCCATTTTCAAAAGAATTGACTTATATTCTTTTTTTAAGAGAAAGTTCTGAACTATTATGAATGGAAAGTTTTTTATTAATTTAATATTATTTCTTAGATTATAAAAAAAATTATAAAAATTTGTATCAAATCTTAAATCACCAAGCCAAGCAATTTTTTTTACATTTTTTATTTTATAAATTTGGGATGCCATCACCACATCGAATGCAACAACTAATTTTATTTTATTTTTTTTCAAAATTTCTTTAATTTTATTAGTTTTATCTAGTTTATTTATTAAACCGAATCTATTTGGAATTAATTGCTGATTACATTTTATAAAAAAACTTTTTGGTTTAAGTTTTTTTTTTTTTATTGACCATATTAACTTAGGTTTTTTTATACTTGGCGTTAAAGCTATATAATAAACATCATATCTTTCTTTTAAAAAATAATTTATATATTCATAAAAAACCCTTAAACTTGCTCCACCTTCTGATTCTATTGGAAGCTCAGTTAAAAAGCATATTTTTTTATTATTCAATTTTTTCAAAATTTAATATTTAATTACTAAAATAAAAATCGAGCAACCTGTTATTTAGTTTTCCTAGTGATGGTGCATCGAGAAATAAAACATTCTGGTCGTTTACTTTGTCATGATAATAAAGCCATTTTCTTTTAAAGTTATCGGCTAAAAATTGTGCATTAGCCGTTCTTCCATCCATTAAAATGATGGTTCCAGGTATTAAAAAATATTCCATTTTAAGAATGTCGCATATTATTGGCATAATATCTTGATGACCATAAGAAAATTTGTTTATTTGACCTTTTACATTAAAAATATCAGGACCGTCGATATAAATAAAATCAGGGTTGCAAATTGGTAATGAAGTATACTCAATAGCATATTTGTTTTCATAAAGGCATAAATTACATTCGGCAAAGTGATAAAAAATATTTTTTGGTAAATTTTTACACTTAGAAAAATTCAAAACTCTCTTTTTGGTAACATTTAGAAATTTCTTTTCATTTTCAACAGTAAAAATTTTAAAGGGATCTGATCTTCTCAATTCTTTAATCTCATGTTCATATTTTTTTTTAAGTTGGTTCAATGCTATTGATATTATTAATGTTGACCAACCTGATCCAAATTCTAGTACTGTAGTTCTCTTATTTAAAATTATGAATTCATATAATCTCATCAAATCATTTGTTTGAGGTTTATATGAATGGTCTTGAAACATTGAATTTGGATTTAATTCTTTTTTTTCAATTTTTTTTGATCTATTTAAAAAATCTTCAAAAAAAGGCTTATCATTAAAAACTTTCTCTAGTTTTTTTAATATCTGATTATTATCACTTATACTTTTTGGAAACCTAATTTTTTTTTCTAAGTTTTTTTTAATTTCAGACATAGCTACCGCAGTCAAAGTAGTTTAAACTTTGAGAAGAACCAATAAAAGTGAAAAATTAATTCAATGATTCAATACTATTATTGAATACTTTCGTCTTAATTTTCCTATTTAAAAAATCAAGAAAAACAAAAGCTCGTTTTTCATCAATATATTCAGCAAAAATTGCTTTTAAACTTGGATATTTAGCGTTAACGATATTAATTTCATCACCTTTTTTTAAAGGCAAAATATGGCAAACATCATGATCATCACATCTTTTTTTTATTTGAGATAATATTTCTTTCGGAAGCTTATATATTGTTTTTCCTACTTTAAGGATAGTTCTAACACCGAATGTGTTATTTATTTTAATCCAATTTTGATTTTTGTTTAGATTTACAAATACATAACCAGGGAAAAGTGGCTTTATAGTTTTTCTGATTCTGTTAAAAGATCTACTAGACTTTAAAACCTTTGGATAAAAAACATTAAATCCTTGTCTTGAAAGATTCATAAATGCTTTCTTTTCGTTATTACTTTTTGTTTGCACTATTATCCAAGTCATATTTAATCGAGTAATAGGAATTTTGGTTTAATGATTTTTTTTTTCTTTAAACGAATTAAAAATTCATCAACGCCATTTCTTGAAGAGACAATGAAAAAGGTATTTTTTGAATCAAAGTATTGTTTAGAAACAGTAGTGTTAACATCAATTTCACAAAATGACTTTTTCTTGTAGTTTTTTTCAATAATTGAATCAATTTTAATATCACAGATTTTTGCAGCTAAAATTGCAATTTCTGTAAATTCGCTCACACCAATTAAAATCACGGATTCAGGCTTTGATTTTTTTATCTTTAAAAACTCTTTTTCATATTCGTTTCTTATTTTGTTATAAAACTCAAAGGAGGATCTAAGAAACTCACTGGTTAATTTTGCTTTTTCTACTAAACCTTTAGGGGTTATATAATAAAAATATCTCTTCATTGGTGCTTGTGATAGCTTTAGAAATCCTTTCGATACAAATTTTTTTATTAGATTATTAGCTAACCCAAGGGCAATATTTAATTCTTTTGATATTGATCTTTGAGAGTGATTTTTTTTTTTCTCAATTTCATTAAGAAGCTTTAGTTCTATTTCAACATTTTTAGAGATGTTCTTGTTCATTACATGAACATTCTATCGTTCATTTGATGAACGTCAACTTAATTGTTGTTATATATTTTAATTAACTTTGACAAACTTTTTTTGTTATTAAATATATCAATACAAATTCTTTTTGATTCTTTTCCCATTTTATTCAATTTATCTGAATCTATCATTTCTTCTAATTTTTTTTTAAAAAGCAAATCATCATTTTCTTGTATCAAATATCCATTTTTATCATTACAAAAATCTTTATTGCCCCCAACATCAAAGGCTAAAATTGGAAGACCACTATTAATTGACTCAAGTAGGAAATTAGAAGATCCTTCTTCAGACGATGTGCAAACTGCAAAATCCATTGCCTTATAAAAATCTTTCATATCAGAGACATTGCTGACTACTTTTATTTTTGAAGTCAAATTATTTAAATATATTTGAGACTTAATCTTTTTCAAAAGACCAAATTTATCCTTTCCAAAAAGATATAAGTTCCAAACCCTTTTTGTTTCCAGTGATTTACAATAATTTATAAGCTTTAAATGTCTTTTGTAACCAATAAAATTTGCCACATAAATAAAGTTAACGATTTTTTTTTGTTTTCTTTTAAATTTAGTCTTAGATTTTATTATAAAATTTCTAACCAAATGTACTTTTGATTTATCTGCTCCCTCATCAGAAATCAATTGATTTACAATAGTATCGCAATTTGCAATTAAAAAATCCATTTTTCTATGTAGAAAACGCTCTAAAATAAGTGACAAATATAAAAACTTTCTGTGATAGTTATTTAGTGATCTCCTACTCATAATTTTTTTTTTTTTTGAGAAATAGGTAAATATACCACCTAAAATATAAGATTTTGGAAGGAAAAAGTGATAAATATCTGTTTTGTTGAAAATTAAGAAAATCAAAAAATGAAATATTTGTAAATATTTAAACTTACAAAAATTGATTTTAATATTTAAATTTTCAAAATGAGGTTTTAAATCTCCAAGAGAAAAGACATATAGATTTAAATAGAATCTTTTACTAATTAATTCAACTAACTTTAGTAACTGTTTTTCTGTTCCACCAACCTCCAAACTATTTAAAACAAATGTAATTCTTTTCATTTTTTAATCTTCCCAATAATCGTACCAAATTTGGAAAACTAAAAAATTCCATAATAAAAATTGCCAATTTCTTTTTTTACTTTTGTGCTCTATCCACAATTTTTTATAGAAGTCGATCCTAAATATTTTTTGTTTTTCTATTTTTGTTGAGTTTAGATAATATTCAATTTTTTCACTAAAACTCTCGATTAAAAGCTTCCCAAGCGGTATTCCAAATCCCATTTTTGGTCTATCTATCATTTGGTTGGGTAAAAAATTTTTTAAAACTTTTTTCAATATTACTTTTCCATTACTTTTTTCAATATAATGTTTTTTTTCCATTCTAAAAGCATGGTCGATTACTGTGTTATCAAGAAAAGGAACTCTGACCTCAAGAGAATTATACATTGAGGCTCTGTCAACCTTTGTTAGAATATCATCTGGAAGATATGTTGAAAAGTCCAATACCTGCATCCTTTTAACAATATCACTATAAAGCAATTCATAATCACTATCATGATACTTGACATTCTTTTCTGTATCTAAATACAAATAGTCAGACAAATCATTACAATTACTTATTATTCTTTTTTGGAATGCTGTTTCATCACTATTATCTAATAAATTAGATAATTTTAAAAGTTTATCTCCAAACTGTTTGCCTCCCATACTGTTAGGTAAAAAATAACCAAAATTATTCCAAATTTTTGTAGGAAGTATTTTTATAATATTTTTTAGTATTTTTTTTAATAAATAAGGCTGGCTAAAAATATATCTTTGATATTTTTCTGCAAGGAAATATCTATAGTAACCTCCAAACAATTCATCACCTCCATCTCCTGACAATGCTACTGTTACATCTTTTTTTGTGATTTGACTCAAAAGAAATGTAGGTAATTGTGAAGAGTCTGAAAAAGGCTCGTCGTAAATATCTGGAATCAATTCAACTAAATTATTAAGTGCAGTATAGTCAAAGTAAACTTCATTGTGATTCATTCCAAGTTGTTTTGAAATTACTCTTGCATATTTAGCTTCATCAAATTCACTTTCATTAAACCCAATAGTAAATGAACTAATTTTTTTTTTTTGAATTTTTTTGTGCTAAAGCAGCAATCAATGAGCTATCTATTCCTCCTGAAAGAAAAACTCCCAAAGGAACATCTGAAACCATCTGATTTTTTACTGCATTATTTAAAACATCAAAAGTGTCTGTTGGGTCAGAATTCTTTGATTTTTTCTCAAAATCTTCAACATTCCAAAATTTTTTATTATGAGTATTTTTTTTTAAATCAATAACAAAAGTGGATCCAGGCTCAAGTTTGGTTACACTTTTGAAAATTGAAAATGGAGATGGAATATAATTTAGTCTAACATATGTAGATAAAGATGCTCTATCTATAGACAAGCTCAAAAATGATAACTTTCTTATTGCCTTAATTTCAGATGCAAAAGCAAAGTTTTGATTGTCGTTGTAAATATACAAGGGTTTTATTCCAACTCTATCTCTTGCTAAAAAAAGTTTCTTGTTTTTTCTATCCCACACTGCTAGCGAAAAAATACCATTAAGTTTTTTTATGGCATCATCAAAACCGTATAACGAAATTAACTCTAAAATAACTTCTGTATCTGACAAAGATTTAAATACAAATCCCTTTTTTTGAATCATTTTGCGCAGAATCTTAAAATTGTAAACTTCACCATTATATACTATAACAAATCTTTTTGATTTGCTTATCATTGGTTGATTGGCATTTCTAGATAAATCTATAATTGAGAGACGTCTGTGCGAAAGTGCTAATCCGTTCGTTGCATCTGACCAGACCCCTGACGAATCTGGTCCTCGTCTGGACAAAGAGTTGGCCATAGACAAAGCTTCTTCTTTTAACTTTGAACTAGATAGTTTTTTCGAAAAACATATGAATCCAGATATTCCACACATAAAATAAATTTCAAGTGAGTTTATTTTAGTTTTGTAAAAACATCTATTAATAATTGAAATAATTAAAGAAGTGATTTGGTTGCGGGGGCAGGATTTGAACCTGCGACCTTCAGGTTATGAGCCTGACGAGCTACCAGGCTGCTCCACCCCGCGGTAGCA
>MDTG01109989.1_pt1 | contig 17230 bp, 7 predicted proteins | sample 811421 | NCBI WGS metagenome assembly MDTG01 (sample SAMN05326645, study PRJNA326480) | marine metagenome | isolation source: seawater | place: Pacific Ocean: South East | collected 2011
CGCCCTCGGCCTCCTCCTCGGCCTCGTCTTCTCTGCCAACCTCGTCGCCGCCACCCTCGACATCGCCGTCGACGGCCTCGCCGTCGATCTCCTCGAGGAGCGCCACCTCGGCCTCGGCAACACCGCCCAGGTCGTCGGCTTCAAGGTCGGCATGCTCCTCGGCGGGGGCCTGCTCGTCTGGCTCAGCGGCCGCATCGGCTGGCGCGGCCTCTTCGGCGCCATCGCCGCGCTCACCTTCCTGGGCTGGCTGATCTCCCTCACCCAGCGCGAGCCCCGGAGCGCCCCCGCCGACGTCGCCGCTCCCGGCGCCCTCCGTCGCCGCCTGAAGGCCGCCTTCCTGAACGCCGACGCCGCGAAGCTCCTCGTCGTCGTCGGCACCTACAAGGTCGGCGAGAAGATGGCGGACGCCATGTACGGGCCCTTCCTCGTCGACGCCGGCTACACCCCGGCCCAGCTCGGCCTCTGGCTCGGCACCTGGGGCATGGGCTGCTCCCTCGCCGGCTCGGTCGTCGGCGGCCTCCTCGCGAGCCGCCTCCCGCTCCGCGCCGCCCTCCTCCTCACGGCCGCGCTCCGCGTCCTGCCCCATGGCGGCCAGTGGTGGCTCGCCGAGGCCGGCGTCCCGGGCGACGGCGCCGTCATCGGCATCACCTGCGCCGAGGCCTTCTTCGGCGGCGCCCTCACCACCGTGATGTTCGCCACCATGATGTCGCGCGTGGACCGCCGCATCGGCGCGACCCACTACACCGTGCTCGCCAGCGTGGAGGTCCTCGGCAAGGCCCCGGCCGGCCCCATCGCCGGCCTCCTCGGCGACGCGCGCGGCTTCGGCGCCGTCTTCGCCGCCGCCACGCTGATCAGCGCCCTCTACCTACTCGTCCCCTTCGTCTTCCTCCGCCGGAAGCACCCGGCGTAGGAACGCCGCCAGGTCGTCGAGCACCCCCATGGGGATCTCGTGACCGCCGCGGAACGGCCGCCACTCCACCGACAGGCCGGCCTCCCGGAGCGCGTCCCGGAGCGCCTCCGCCGCCGCGAAGGAGAGCAGCGCGTCCTGCTCCCCGTGGCTCTGGAACACCTCGAGCCCGGCGCGCCCCGCCATCCGCGGCCGCCAGCGCGCCTCCGCGAGGAAGGCCCCCGAGAGAAGCGCCAGGCCGTCCAGCGCCCCCGCGTCCTCGAGCGCCCCGGCCCCCTGCAACGTGAGCTCCGTCGCGAGCATCGCCCCCTGCGAGAAGCCCCCCAGCGCCAGCCCCCGAGGAGCGAGCTCCGCGACCATCGCCTCGAGCGCCTCCCCCATCGCGTCCCGCGCCGCTGCGAGCCCCTCCGGATCCTCGCCGCGCAGGTCCCGCGGCTCGCCGCTCGCGATCGCCCGCTCGAGCGCGGCCGCATCGAGCATCCACCAGGCCCGCCCGGCTCCGTACGCGGCCGGCAGCGCCAGCGGCGCCTCGGGGAAGGCGAAGCGCACGGCCCGGGGCACGTCCATCACCCGCGGGAGCGCCACCAGATCGGTCCCCGGCGCCCCGAAACCGTGCATCAGCACCACCAGGGGGCCGTCCCCGCCACCGTGACGGTCCTCACCGCCCACCAGCCGCACCTTCAGCTCACCGAACGTCGCCTCGCGCATGACGCCGAGCATAGCCGCACACCCCCTCCACGCTCTCCCTGAAACGATCCGCTCGGCCTGCCCTGCGGCGCTCCCCGCACCTCCAAAAACCCTGTGATCCCCGTAGGCTCGGGCCGCCCGTCAAATCTCTTACGGCCTCGATCCCACCACGAAACGCCCCGATCTCCGTTTCCACGGCCTTCCCGTGACACCCTGTCGCACCCCCCAATTTGGCCGCAATTCGCGCCATTCGGGTGATTCCATAGCGATTCCGACTGGTTCGGATCGATCGTCACCCCGGTGGCACACGGGTTGCGATACGGGGCGTCGGGCGGTATCCCTCCGCCCTCGACCGTGCGTGCTTTGACGCCGGGGTCCCCTCAGAGGGGACGCATCGCCGCCGGAAGTCATTCCAGCCCGCTCCCAGCACTCACTCACTCACGAACGAACCGGAACATCGCCACAGGCACCCCGCCACAGGCACCCCGCCTCACGGCAACCCGCCTCAGGCAACCCGCCTCAGGCAAACGCCTCGGGGCACACGACAACGCGACCGGGCACGCCCGGCGCCCTTGGGATTTCGGAAGCGGACGGCTTCCCGGAGGCCTCATCGACATGAAGCGCTCGTATCTTTCCTGGATTGCTCTCGCGGCACTGACGGCCATGACGGCCTCGTGTGTCGACGAGACGCCCGCGATCAACCGCGTGGGCGTGAACGTGGTGGACAAGGGTCTGTTCACCGGCAGCTGGTACTACAGCCGCGTCGTCATCGACGTGGACTACGAGGCCGCCGGTATCGGGACGTACCCGGGTGACGCCGCCATCGACTTCGTCGGCTCCGACCTCGGCGTGATGCCCCGCGTCCGCTGGGTCATCGACGAGGACATGATCTACGCCTACCGGGACTACGAGCTCTTCGAAGGCATCAACGGGGAAGACGCCGCCGAGGCGACCCCGGGCGAGTCGGTCACGCACCCCGTGGCCGCCTTCGCCATCGACAGCCACTTCGACATCCGCCGCGACTACAACGCGCAGACCGGCGAGGAGCGGAACGTGCTCGTGGAGAACACGAGCGACCGCCGCTGGTACGAGCGCGACTACATGCGCGTCGACTGGTCGAAGAACCACCTCCCCGGCTACTACGGCCAGATCGCCAACCTCTACGAGGTGATCGGCTTCTACAACCGCGAGCCGGCGGACCTCTTCATCCAGGGCTCCTCGGACTTCCCGGACAGCTGGCGCCCCCAGTTCCATTTCATGCCCTGCGCCGGTCTCGACGACACGAGCGAGGGCTGCTCGGAGGGCGAGCGCGACTGGGCCGCCGACTACGAGCAGGGTGAGCTCTACCACTTCAGCTTCGTCACCCAGGAGCTCCTCTCCCCGGGCAACGTGCCCGACCCGTTCACGGGCGCGCCCATCAACTGGTGCATCAGCCCCTACGCGGACGCGCCGAACTGCGTGACGACCGCCGTCTACGTCCGCAACAGCTTCCTCAAGGTCTCGGACAGCCGCGAGTACGTCGCCCAGAACTGGAACGACACCCGCTTCGAGCGCGCCGGCTACTTCCGCCTCGAGCGCAACACCTACGACCGCAGCTCGGCGGCCGACGACCCGGCCTTCGGTCAGACCGACTTCCTGAACTACAGCGCCAACCGCCAGAACATCTGGTACGACTGGGTCGACGACGCCGGCAACCCGGTGCCCTACGCCGACCGCCGCGTCCGCCAGGTCGTCTGGTACACGACCCCGGAGCTCCCGGCCCACCTCGTCGAGCCGAGCTACGACCTGGTCAGCCGCTGGAACGAGGTCTACATGCGCCTCGTCCGCAACCTCCGCGGCGAGCCGCTCCCCGAGTACCCCGAGGTCTCCTGCCAGACCGAGAACCCGGACGGCTACTGCTACTGCATCACGGACCCGGACACGGGTGACGTCCTCAACCCGACCTGCGCCGGGGGCTACGATCCCTTCGTCCCGCCCTCCGAGAGCACGGCGACGAACCCCTTCGACTGCCACGTCGAGGTGCCCGACGGCGCCCGGCCGGACCTCAACGCGCCGGACCTCGGCGACGAGGACTTCTACCAGTGGTTCAACGCCCGCATGGTCGGCAGCGAGTGTGTCGTCGTCCTGCGCCCGAACACCTGCAACCGCCTCAGCATCGACGAGAACGGCGGCACCACGGACGGCATGGAGTGCCAGGAGCGCGGTGACCTCCGCTACAAGTACCTCAGCTACGTCGACCAGCCGGGCACGGCCTTCCTCGGCGTCGCCACGCTCCGTGGTGACCCCGTCACGGGCGAGCTCATCACGGGCGACGCCAACATCGGCGGCCCGGCCCTCGACGGCTACCGGACCTCGGCCCTCCAGGCCTACGACCTCATCAACGGTCGCATCACGGACCGCGACTTCCTCATCGGTGAGGACGTCCGGAGCTACCTCGAGAACCTGAACAACATCGAGAACCCGGCCCCGCCGCGGGAGGACTTCTCGGTGGCGACCCGCGCCCCGGAGCTCGTCGACGACTCGATGATCCGGAACCAGATGGAGCGCTTCGCTCAGCGTGCCCAGCGCCTGGCCGGGCCCGAGGGTCGCGCCAACACCTTCAGCGACCGCCGGCGGACCCTGGCCGGCACGGACATCGAGCGGCGCCTCATGGCCAACCGCGAGACGCTGATGATGGCCGGCCTCGACGTGCTCCCCGAGGGGCGCGGCGTGGACGACATCAACGAGAACATCCTCGACCGCGTGTCGCCCTTCCGCACCAGCGCCTTCGACCAGCTCCGCTACCAGAACGAGATGGAGACGCGGATCGGCAAGGCGAACGTGATGATGCCGAACGAGTTCGTGGACAACTCGGTCCTCGAGTTCGTGAACCGGCACCGTGACTGGCCGCGGGCCCGCCTCGAGATCGCCCTCAACCAGCTGCTTTACTACCAGACGCAGCTCCACGAGATGGGCCACTGCCTCGGCCTCCGCCACAGCTTCGCGGCGAGCGCGGACGTCGACCAGTACGACCCGAACTACTACCTGATCGACGAGCGCATCCCGCTGCCCGATCCCGCCGACTTCGACACGGACGGCACCAACGGGCTCAGCGCCGACGAGATCCAGGCCTTCGAGGACGCCTACGACGCCGCCAAGGAGCGTCGCGAGCTGGCGGGCATCGACCGCTTCATGGACTCCTCGATCATGGAGTACACGGCGCAGTGGTATCAGCGCGCCACCGGCGGCTCCCAGGGCGTCGGCTCCTACGACAACATGGCGATCAGCTTCGCCTACGCCGACGTCGTGGAGGTCTACGACAACACGTCGACCGGCAACTCGCTCGACGACATCAACCCGGCGAACACGCCGCGCGTCTGGGCCAAGTGGTACCAGGGCGGCCAGGACTGCAACGTCGACGCCGACTGCCCCTACGCGGCCGGCGGCGCGATGGCCGGCGAGCTGCTCCCGGCCAACATGAGCACGGGCCTCACGCAGACCTGCCAGCCGCACCCGAACGGGGGCGCCTTCGGCAACATCTGCTCGAACTTCGACCAGGACGCCCGGGCCATGCTCGAGGGCGCTGGCGAGGCTCCCCCCTACGTTCCCGTCGAGTACGCCTTCTGCACCGACGACCGCGTGGGGACCGACGCCAAGTGCCACCGCTTCGACGAGGGTGATAGCTACCGCGAGATCGTTCGGAACCTCACCGAGCAGTACGACCGGCAGTACATCTTCACGAACTTCCGGCGCTACCGCGCGGGCTTCAGCCTCGGCGGTTACCTCTTCAACCGCCTGATCGGCCGGCAGTTCAACATCCTCCAGTCGATGTTCCAGGACCTCCTCTTCCGCTACCAGCAGGACCCGGAGTACCGGAACACGACCGGGCCGTTCGGCTTCAACGACCACTTCATGGCGACGGCCGACACGCTGAACTTCTACGGCAAGATCCTCGCGCAGCCGGGCATCGGTGCCTACCGCTTCGACGAGGGCTGGCAGCGCTACGAGCGCTACAACAACGACGCCGACACGCCCGGCGCGCAGCTCGCGCTGCCGCTCGGCATGGCCCGCTACCCGAGCTCCGAGTACCAGGCCGGCCTCACGGGCATCCAGCGCATCGAGCTCATCGGAACCTTCTACGAGAAGTGGTTCACGATGCAGATGCTCACCGAGCGTGGCTACACGAGCAGCTACACCCGCGACGTGCCCTTCTGGACCAACTACTACGACCTCTTCCCGGTCGAGCTCCAGCAGATGTTCCAGGGCATGATCCTCGAGGAGCCGGAGGCGCTCGCGCCCCGTCTCGAGTGTGGCTCGGGCGAGTTCCCGCGCTGCAACGACCCGCGCCTCGTCTACATGGACTTCTACCGCGGCGACTGCAGCGAGCCGGGCACCTGCCGGCCCTCCCCGGAGGAGAACTTCGAGGGGCTGCCCATCGTCAACTCGGGCACGAACGTGACGCTGAGCTTCCTCGGCGCCGCGCTCTCCCTCTCCGAGTTCCCGGTCTTCTGGGACACGGCCTTCCAGAACCAGCTCTTCGTCTGCGTCGAGGGCAACGGCGCCTGCTTCGAGCCCTCCGCGTCCGACGTGGAGTACGAGGTCGGCGTGACGACCATCGAGGAGGCCGACTACGTTCGCTTCTTCAGCGAGCGCTACGGCAAGAGCTTCATCGCCTGGCAGGTCGAGCCGAGCGTGAACGTCCCCAATCAGCAGTCCATCGGCTTCGAGATGGTGCGCCGCGCCGAGGAGACCCAGTTCCTCTTCGAGGCGGTCCGCACCTACCGCGGCGACTTCGGGGGGGACGCGCTGTCCACGGACAACCTCACGCCCGACCAGCAGGACCGCATCGCCGAGCTCGGCTACACGCTGCCCGGCAGCGAGGCCCGCGCCGACGACGAGATCGAGCGGCTCGACCGCTGGCTCCGCGACCAGGAGTCGTTCTTCTTCCAGCTCGTCCAGCTGCAGCAGCAGTACGGCGTCCGTAGCTACCTGGGCTTCTGATGGAGAGAACGACCATGACGCACGAACACGACGCTTCTCTCCGAACCTTCAATCAGGTCACCCCCAGCTTCAGGGTCACCATGCGCTTCCGTTACCTAAAGAGCCTCATCCTGGCCGCCGCAGCCTTCGCCATCGTCGGCTGCAACCAGGAGGGCGACACGATCAACCGGGTCCAGACCAACCTCGTCGCGAAGAACATCTTCGAGGGTGAGTGGTGGACGCTCCAGAGCGTGGTCGACGCCGATGGCGACGCCACCCTCGCGGGCTCCGGCGCCTCTCTCTACATGTTCTCCGGCGGCAGCGCCTTCACGGACCTCGCCCTCGACAGCGGCCAGTCGGCCACGATGGGCAAGATCCGGTGGGTCGTCGACGAGGACTTCCTCTACGCCTACCGGAGCTACGAGCTCATCGACGGCGGCAACGACGACGGCCGGGACCCGACCTTCCGGGGTCAGCCCTTCGCGGCCTTCGCCATCGAGGACCACGTCGACATCCGGCGCGAGTACAGCGCGCTCACCGGTGAGGTCACCAACGTGCTCGTCGAGAACACGTCGGACCGTCGCTGGTACGAGCGCGAGTTCATGCGCGTCGACTGGTCGATGAACCACGCCCAGTCCTTCGCCTACCTCACCGACTGGGTCGACTTCGGCAGCAGCTGGCAGCACGAGTCGGCGGCCTTCATCCAGGAAGAGGGCTCGCACCCGGACTTCCCGGAGAGCTACGCGCCGCAGTTCGTGCGCGTCGCCGAGGACCCGGAGTACCGCTTCGCCGACGAGTGGCCCGCCGAGATGGCGGACACGGTCCACTACATGTCGTTCACCACGATGACGATGTTCTCGCCGGGCGGGAACTGCCTCCTCATCGGCTCGAACAGCATCTGTCAGACCGTGTCGGTGCCGGTGCGCACGGCCTTCCTCCGCGTGCCGCCCAACCACGAGTACGCGGCGGCGACCCAGTCGCACCAGCAGTTCGACCGCTTCGGTCTCTTCCGCACCTACCAGCGCACCTACGTGCGCGGCGGTCAGGATCCGGAGAGCCTTCGCGAGCGCTGCTCGAGCGACGCGGACTGCGCCTCGGGTGGCTACTGCGACCTCGAGCGGAACATCTGCGACGGCGGTCTGACGTCCGACTACGGCGAGACCGACTTCATGACGTTCTACCGGCCGCGCCACAACTTCTTCCGGAACTCGCTCACGGACACGACGTGCCGCGCGGATTGGGAGTGCAACGGCCTCTACCCGGACACCCCCGGCGCCGATGGCTCGGTCTGCGACCGCGCCGCTCGCCGGTGCACCGTGCCTCTCCGCGAGCGTGACCTCCGCCCGGTCACCTACCACCTCAACGACGGCTTCCCGAAGCACCTCGTGAAGACCGCCTTCGAGACGGTGGGCAACTGGAACGAGGCCTTCATGCGCGGCTGGCGCGCGGTCCAGGACCGCACCATTCCGGACTACGCCTCGGTGCGCATGACGCCGCAGACCGACAACCCGACCGCCTACTGCTTCGAGGGCTCGCCCGACGTGGGCCCGGACGGCACCTGCGCCGGCAAGTACAACCCGTTCATGGCCCCCTCCGAGTGGGAGGCGATGGGCGTGGCCGAGCCCTACGACTGCCAGATCGTGAACACGGCGGGCTGGGACGAGCCGGCCAACCCCTCGTCCTACGACGAGTACCCCATGCCGGACGCCTACCGCTGGGAGTTCCAGGGTGAGGAGTGCATGTTCTTCCTCCAGACGAACGCCTGCGACTGGTGGCGCACCGAGCCGGGCACGCATTGCGACGCCGTGACCGACGAGAACGGCGACGCGGTGGCCTGGCAGCAGCAGGGCGACATCCGCTACCAGTTCTTCAACTACATCGACCAGATCGGCACCCGCTTCGGAGGCGTCTCCGAGCTCCGCGCGGATCCCACGAGCGGCGAGCTCATCACGGCCGACGCGAACTACGCCGGCATCGTCGGCGAGAACATGGCCTTCGTGGCCACCGAGTGGTTCCCCGTCATCCGCTGCACGTCCGACGAGGGCTGCGCGCCGGGTGAAGAGGGCGCGGCCGAGCGTTGGCTCGGTGGCGAGAACTTCCGCGACTACTTCGAGGCCGTGGAGGGGCGCTCCGAGCTCCCGATCCAGACGGCGCCCTCGGGCTCCGACGGCTTCACCACGGACGACTTCGGTCGTCCGGCCCTGCCGGTGGGTGACCTCCGGGCTGCCATGGCGTTCGACCGGGTGGAAGAGAGTCTTCCCAAGATCGAGACGCTCCGCGGCGAGGACGCGCGCTTCAACATCTTCCAGGATCGCCTGCGCAACCTCGAGGGCACGTCCTTCGAGTCGCAGATGATGGAGGCCCTCGGGTCCCAGGCCATGAACGCGCACTTCGCCAACACCAACCTGGCCACGACGGATGTGGATCCCGGCCAGCGCGTGATGGACGAGGACGTCCTCGACCGCATCTCGCCCTTCCGCGGGAACAACATGGTCCGCGAGATCGGCCGGGATCGGGAGATCCAGCAGCGCGCCGGCATGCTCGGCTACGACTTCATGAACCTGACCGACCCGCGGAGCTTCCTCCGCAGCCGGTACTGGGAGTACTGGGCCGAGGCCTTCCGCGGCCGCCCGCTCGGTGAGGCGTCCATTCGTCTGCAGCAGATGCAGATGAAGGCCGTCCAGCACCACGAGGTGGGCCACAGCGTCGGCCTCCGCCACAACTTCGGCGGCAGCTTCGACCGCAACAACTACGGTGAGGGCTACTTCAACCTCGTCCTCAACGAGGGCTTGGAGCTGCCCCGAATCGACGACTACGATCTCGATGGCAGCGACTTCGTCGAGGCCGACGAGCTCGAGCAGTACTACGCCGACCTTCGCGAAGTCCGGAATGAGCGCGCGCGCCGTGGTGCCCACAACTACATGACGGGCTCCATCATGGACTACAACGGCGACCGCTCGGACGTGTACGGCCTCGGCAAGTACGACGTGGCGGCCACCATCTGGAACTACTTCGACAAGGTCGAAGCCTACGAGGGCGACCCGCGGGTCGAGAACGTCGACCCGCTCTTCAACCCGCTCCTCGACAGCGCGAACACCGGCCGTCGGTGGATGACCACCTACGCGGGCGGTGAGAGCTGCAACGTCGACACGGACTGCCCCTTCCAGGCCGGCTCGGCTGCGCTCGCGGAGGGTCAGCCCATCTCGCAGCGCTGCGTGCGCCACCCGCGCTACACCCGCCTGCCCGAGCCCTGCGACGGCGACCGGAACTGCATCTGCTCGAACTTCGACGAGGACATGCGGGACTATTACGATGGCGTCGCCTACAACAACGACGTCGACGGAGACGGCGAGCGCGACTTCTGGCCGGTTCGCTACCAGTTCTGCGGTGACGAGCGCCTGAACGACATCTCCTGGTGCTCGGCCTTTGACGCGGGCGAGTCCTTCCAGGAGGCCATCGACCACTACCGCCGCAACTGGTACGAGGGCTACGCCTCGAACTACTACCGGCGCTTCCGCCGCAGCGGTCCCCGCACGGCGGTGAGCTTCGGCTCGGTCGTCGACGCCGCGAAGATCTACCAGCACCTCTTCTTCCGGCTCTTCTTCGAGCCGGGCTTCGGAGCGAACTCGGGTGATAACAGCGGTCCCCTCGGCTTCGACGACCAGTGGTCGGCCTCGGTGGACTCGATGCACTGGCTCATCGAGCTCATCAACCTCCCGCAGGAGGGCTCCTACCAGTTCGACGCCGAGCGCAACGCCTACACCTTCCTCGGGGAGGAGATGGACATGCCGGGCGCCGACATGGTGATGGAGCCGGGTCAGGGCTTCGGCATGTGGACCGAGTTCCAGGACGGCCACCAGGGCTTCTTCCGAGCGGAGAAGAGCGGTGTCTTCTGGGACAAGTTCTACGCCCTCTTCGCCCTCGCGATTCGTGACTGGGGTCTGAACTTCACCATCGATGAGCGCTACTTCATCAACTACTACGACCTCTTCGCCGTCCCGATGACGGAGGTCTTCGGTGGCATCGCCATCGACGACGCGCGCTGGTTCGCCCCGCGCGTGGACGATGAGGACGAGCTGGTGAACATGGCCTTCTACCGGGGTCTCGGCCTCGGTGAGTGCCAGCGTGGTCGCCTTGCAACCCCGTGTGAGCCGGAGCGTGACCTGGTCTACCCGGAGCCCGCCATCGAGGGCACGACCAACACCGTGCTGCGGAACTGGGCGACCATCCTCGCCCTGGCACAGTTTCCGGTCTTCTACGACTCGAGCTTCGAGCAGCGCCTGATCGTGTTCCGCCTCGGCGAGGGCACGGGCCACGACATCCCGGACGTGCAGCCGGACGGCTCGCCCGCCTGCGCCCTGGGTGAGGCCATCGACCCGAGCCACAACGTGGTGGACCCGGGCGTGGACGACGGTTGCAACACGCTCGAGGACGCGACCTACGTCGTGTACAACTCGGAGCGCCTCCACACGCCGTACGTGGCGGTGAAGGTCCGGCCCCGCCTCTCCTACAACCTCGAGGAGGAGCAGCTCGGCTTCCAGCTCCTGTCGCGCCTCATCGCGCTGCAGGCTCGGGTGAACGAGCTCGAGGGCGGCTCCGGCACGCCGGCCGAGATCGAGGCGGCGCGCATCGAGCTGCAGGAGCAGGAGAGCTTCCTCGAGAACCTCATCCAGCTCCAGGCGCAGTACGGCATCTCGAACTACTTCGGGATCTGAGCGCGGCAGGCGGGGCCTTCGGGCCTCGCCTCGCCCAGACACCGAGAGGAGCCCGGCCATGTGGTCGGGCTCTTCTCGTTGGTGGGTCGGCGTGGCGCCGCGGGACTCGGGCCGGAGCCCGCGCATCGGCCGGGTTCTCGTCCGGGCGTGAGAGTCGTCTCGGCGCCGCCGGGCGAGGGTTCCAATCGCCGCCCGTTGCCCATAGTCTCGCGGTGCGAGGCCGGAAAACCCCTGGCTTCCACCCCCTCGGGCGCTATGTCTGGGGAGCACGCGAAAGCGTGTCTCTCTCATGCGTCACGAAATCCTTGCGGGGCTGGGGGACGCCGCCTATCGTCCCGCCTCGCTCGGCAAGGCGGGGGGCGCGGTCTCACCATGCACCGCCACGGGGCCTCTGCCCCAGAGCCACGGGGCAACCGCCCCAGAGCACCTCGAAGGGAGACGACGAGTGGCATCCGGAGTCGACGAGCTGCGCAGCCAGTACCGCACCATGTTCACCATCCGGCGCTTCGAAGAAGAGTCGGCCCGCGCCTACGCGATGGGGAAGATCGGCGGCTTCCTGCACCTCTACATCGGGCAGGAGGCCATCGCGGTGGGGGTGGCGGAGACCCTGAAGGACGGCGACTACGTCTTCCAGACCTACCGCGACCACGGCATCGCCCTGGCGCTCGGCATGGAGCCGAAGGCGGCCATGGCCGAGCTCTTCGGCAAGGACGCCGGCTGCTCGCGCGGCCTCGGCGGCTCCATGCACTTCTTCGACGTGAAGAACGGCTTCTACGGGGGCTGGGCCATCGTCGGGGGGCACGTCGCGGTCGCCGCCGGCGCGGCCTTCAAGTCGAAGTACGAGGGCAGCGGCGAGGTGACCGTCTGCTTCTTCGGCGAGGGCGCGACGAACATCGGCGGCTTCCACGAGGGCCTCTCCCTCGCCGGCCTCTGGAAGCTCCCCATCGTCTTCATCTGCGAGAACAACCAGTACGCCATGGGCACGCCCATGGAGCGGACCTCGCCCCTCGATGACCTCACGAAGAAGGCGCAGGGCTACGGCATGGCCGGCGACCGCTTCCAGGGTCACGACCCGAGCGTCGTGAAGGAGCGGGTCCAGCAGGCCGTCGACCGCGCCCGGAAGGGCGAGGGCCCGACCTTCATCGAGATCGAGACCTACCGCTTCCGCGGTCACTCCATGAGCGACCCGGCGAAGTACCGGAGCCGCTCCGAGCTCGAGGAGCGCAAGAAGAAGGACCCGCTGGTGATCGTCCGCGGGCGCCTCGAGGAGGCCGGCGTGAAGGCCGAGGAGCTCGACGCGCTCGAGGAGGAGATCGAGGCGGAGATCGACGAAGCCGTGAAGTTCGCCGGCGAGACGGAGCCGGCCAAGGAGGAGGTCATGTGGAGCACGGTGCTCGCGCCCTCCTTCGCCCTCGGTGAGGTCGACGCCCAGGAGGCGAGCGATGCGTGAGATCCGATACCGCGAGGCGCTCCGCGAGGCGATGCTCGAGGAGATGGAGCGCGACGAGCGCGTCTTCCTCATGGGCGAGGAGGTCGGCCACTACCAGGGCGCCTACAAGGTCAGCGAGGGGCTGCTCTCGCGCTTCGGCGAGAAGCGGGTCATCGACACGCCCATCGCGGAGGCGGGCTTCGCCGGCATCGGCGTGGGCGCGGCCATGACGGGGCTGAGGCCGGTCATCGAGTTCATGACCTGGAACTTCAGCTTCGTCGCCTTCGACCAGATCCTCAGCAACGCGGCCAAGGTCCACCAGATGAGCGGCGGGACGGTGAAGTGCCCGATCGTCTTCCGCGGCCCGAACGGCGCCGCCAAGCAGGTCGCCTCGCAGCACAGCCACTCGGTCGACCCCTTCTACACGAACGTGCCCGGGCTCTTCGTGGCCATGCCCTCGACCCCGCGCGACGCGAAGGGGCTGCTGAAGACGGCGATCCGCGACGACAACCCGGTCGTCTTCCTCGAGGGGGAGACGCTCTACAACGTGAAGGGCGAGGTCCCCGACGAGGGCGAGGACGAGCTGATCCCCTTCGGCAAGGCGCGCGTCGGCCGCGAGGGCGACGGCTGCACCATCGTCGCCTGGGGGCGCCCCTACTACACGGCGCTCGAGGCGGCCGAGGTGCTCGCGAAGGAGCACGGCCTCGAGTGCGAGATCGTGGACCCGCGCACGGTGCGGCCGCTCGACGTCGAGACGATGGTCGAGAGCGTGAAGAAGACGAAGCGCTGCGTGATCGTCCACGAGCACTGGCCCCACGGCGGGCCGGGCGCGGAGATCGTCGACCAGATCCAGTGGAACGCCTTCGATTGGCTCGACGCGCCGATCGCGCGGGTCGCCGGGCTCGACGTGCCCATGCCCTACGCCACGAACCTCGAGGACCTCGTGCTGCCGACCGTCGACCGCATCGTCGACGCCGTGCGCCAGGTCGCCTACCTCTGAACGGCCACGGCCGAACCCCCAGCCAGGAAGCAAGCGATGGCCAAGATCGTCGGACTGCCGAAGCTCTCCCCGACCATGGAGGAGGGGACGCTCGTCGAGTGGGTGAAGAAGGAAGGGGAGAAGGTCGAGGTCGATGACCTGCTCGCCGAGGTCGAGACCGACAAGGCGACCATGGAGTTCCGCTCCTTCGACCGCGGCGTGCTCCTGAAGATCCTCGTGCCCGAGGGCGAGACCCTCGCGCCGGACGTGCCCGTGGCGATCATCGGCGAGGAGGGCGAGGACATCGCCGACCTCATCGCCGAGGCGGAGGCGCGGAGCGCGGGCGGCGCGGACTCCGGCGGCGCGGACGGAGGCGATTCGGACGACTCCGCGCAGGCCGACGCGTCGAAGCAGGCCGGCGGCGCGGAGGCCGAGGGCGCTTCGAAGGCCGCGGGCACCTCCCAGGCGAAGCCCCCCGCCCAGCCTCGCGCGGATGGGCGCGTCTTCGCCTCGCCGCTGGTGCGGCGGTTGGCGCGCGAGGAGGGCGTGGACCTCTCGCAGGTGCCGGGCTCCGGTCCGCACGGGCGCATCGTCAAGCGCGACCTCGACGAGTGGCTCGAGAGCGGCGGCGCGGCGGCGGCCGGCGCGCAGGTCTCCGAGGGCGGCTGGGTACGCCAGCCTCCGCGCGTCGAGAAGGCGAGCCAGATGCGCAAGGCGATCGCGCGGCGGCTCACCGAGTCGAAGCAGAACGTCCCGCACTTCTACCTGACCATCGACGTGGACGCGGCGCCGCTGGTCGCCGCCCGCAAGCAGATGAACGCCGCGTTGGACGGCGAGAAGGTCAGCTTCAACGACCTCGTCATCAAGGCGGCGGCGCTCGCCCTGCGGAAGGTGCCGGCGGCGAACGCGAGCTGGATGGACGGCGAGATCCATTACCACCAGGTCGTCGACGTGTCGGTGGCCGTGGCCGTGCCCGAGGGGCTGGTCACGCCCGTCGTGCGCGACGCGGACCGCAAGGGCGTGCTCGCGATCTCGCGCGAGGTGAAGGAGCTCGCTGGGCGGGCCCGCGACAAGAAGCTGAAGCCCGAGGAGATGCAGAACGGCACCTTCAGCATCTCGAACCTCGGCATGTACGGCATCGAGGAGTTCGCCGCGGTGATCAATCCGCCGGAGGGCGCGCTCCTCGCCGTGGGCGCGCTCCGCGACGCGGTGGTCGTCGAGGAGGGCGAGGTGCGCCCGGGCAAGCGCATGAAGCTCACGCTCAGCTGCGACCACCGGGTGGTCGACGGTGCCGTGGGGGCCGAGTGGCTCGCCGCCCTGCAGAAGCTCCTCGAAGCCCCCCTCGCCATGCTCCTCTGAGCAGCGGCGCGGTTCGCCGAGGGAGAGCGGGCTCGACGCCCCTTCGCCGCGCCGGGCGTCGGTGCCCCGCTCCGGAGCCGGTCGCTCGGTCCGGAGAGTCGGTCCGGCGAATCGGTCCGGAGAGTTCGGTCCGGTGACTCGGCCCGTCCGAGCCGCGTCACGGCCCGGGGCCGGTCTCTCGCGGGGGGCTCCGGAACGCCGCTCCCGCGCCGGCCGGCGTCCGGCGCTCAGCAGGCGCCGTGGAAGCGCTTGGCCCCCGCCGGGAAGATCTTGCCGGGGTTGAGGACGCCGCGCGGATCGAAGACGTCCTTGATGCGCTCCTGCAGCGCGATGAGCGCGGGCGGCTGCTCGATGGGCAGGTAGGGCGCCTTGAGCACGCCGATGCCGTGCTCGCCGCTGAGCGTCCCCTCCATCTCCACCGTGGCCTCCATGAGCCCGCGGATCGCCGCGTCGACCTTCGGCCGGTCCGCGGGGTCGTCCCAGAGGAAGTTCACGTGCAGGTTGCCGTCGCCCGCGTGGCCGTAGGTGGCGACGCGCACGCCGTGCTTCTCGGAGAGGACGCTGCAGCGCTCGAGCAGATCGCCGATGCGCGTCCGCGGCACCACCACGTCCTCGCTGAGCTTCCGTCGCGCCTGGCGGCGCATCGCGTAGCTCATCTCCCGGCGCGCCGCCCAGAGGCTCTCGCGCTCCTCGCCCGAGCGCGCGACCAGCACGTCGAGGGCGCCGGCGTCGAGCATCACGCCGCCCACCTCCTCCATCTGTCGCTCGAGGTCGCCCTGGTCTCCGTCCACCTCGACCAGGAGCATGGCCTTCGCCGCGGCGGGCACGTCGAGGCCGGCCTGCGGGCGGAGGATGTCGAGGGCGAGCGGGTCGAGGAACTCGAGGCAGCGCGGCACGATACGCCGCCGGAGCGTCGCCGTGATCGCCTCGCCGAGCGTGCGCTGGTCGGGGAGGAAGACGAGGAGGGTCGCGACCCCCTCGGGCTTCGGCACGAGCTTCAGCGTCGCCTCGGTGATCACGCCGAGCGTGCCCTCGCTCCCGACGAGCAGCCCCGCGAGGTCGTAGCCGGTCACGCCCTTCGCCGTCGGCTTGCCCACCCGCAGCACCGTGCCGTCGGCGAGCACGACCTGGAGGCCGAGCACCCAGTTGCGCGTCACGCCGTACTTGAAGGCGCGCGGGCCGCCGGCGTTGCAGGCGAGGTTGCCGCCGATGCGGCAGCTCTCGAGCGAGTTCGGGTCCGGCGGGTAGAAGAGGTCCTCGGCCTCGACCGCGTCGTGGAGATCGCGGAGCACCACGCCGGGTTGGGTGATGGCGCGCAGATCGTCGGCCTCGACGCCGCGGATGGTGTCCATGCCCTCGAGCGAGAGGACCAGCCCGCCGGCGACGGGGACGGCCCCGCCGACGCGCCCGGTGCCGCCGGCGCGCGGGGTGATCGGGATCCGGTGGGCGTGGCAGGCCGCGAGGATCGCGGAGACCTCCTCGGTCGATCGCGCCCGCACCACGGCCTCGGGGACGATCGGCGTCGCCTCGCTCTCGTCGTGGGAGTGGGCCTCGCGCACGTCCACGTCCCGCACGACGGCGCCGCTGGCGCAGGCGCGATCGATGGCGACGAGGGCGCGGTCGAGGCTCATGGAGAGAGGCTGGGTTGGCGAGGGCCCCTCCGCAAGCGCGCTCGGCGGGCGTTCCAATCGCGCGGGATCGTTGCACCCCCACGCCGGGCTCGGGCTATGCTGGGCCCGTAGGTCGCGACAATTCGCCCTCTCGGGGCGGCGCGGCGTACGATTCGGGAGCCGCGCCCGCTCGGCCGGGCGCACGACCTCGGGAGTTCGATGCTTCGCTTCTCGGCCTTTCTGACCGCGCTCGCCCTCCTCGGGGCCTGCGGAGACGACGACGTGGATCCGCCGCCGCGGGACGCGTCCGTGCGGCGCGACACGGGCGTCGAGCCAGATGGCGGCGAGGACCCGGACGGCGGCACGGACCCAGACGCCGGTGACCCGGGCGACGGGGGGCTGATCACGCCCGGCGAGTGCAGCACGGACGAGGGCGACCTCTTCCCGCTCTTCGCGGACGCGCGGCGTCGCGATCGGCGGGTGGCCGTGGCGGGCGGCGAGGGGGGCTTCGTCGCGGCCTGGGTGCACAACGGCGGGGTCTTCGACGACCTCTTCCTGCGCTGGGTGCCCAGCACGGGCGAGATC
>MDTG01286469.1_pt1 | contig 17226 bp, 6 predicted proteins | sample 811421 | NCBI WGS metagenome assembly MDTG01 (sample SAMN05326645, study PRJNA326480) | marine metagenome | isolation source: seawater | place: Pacific Ocean: South East | collected 2011
CAATAGAGAAAAAGTTAAAATAACAAGTGATTATAATTAAGGCGGCACTTCGCCGCCTTTTTTTAACTATAAAAATATGGAAATTAACGTAAACACTGTCTATACTACCGTGTTAAGTATTCTTAACAAAGAACAAAGAGGTTATATTACTCCTTATGAGTTTAATAATCTTGCTACCCAAGTGCAATTAGATATTTTTGAAAGCTATTTTGAGAATCTAAATCAACAATTAAGATCTGGTGGTAACAGCAGTGATTACGCAGACAGAGTAAAGTTACTAGAAGAAAAAATAGCTAGATTTCAAGTCGATGAGGCTATAGTACTCACAGATGTTCAAGGTTTATCTTTAGGAAATTTAACTAGTTTAACTGAACCTGTTTATAGATTAGGTGCTCTATATTCTACATATGAAAATTATTTAGCTGTAGAAGCAGAAGAAGTTACATCTAATCAATTTAATAAATTAAGAAGATCTAATCTCACCTCACCAAGTAGAGATTGGCCTGTTTATTACAAACAAGGAAATCAAATAAAATTACTTCCAAATAACCCAACAGCTTCTAATCAAACGTATCAATTAGAATACATAAGAAAACCTAAGAATGTTGTTTGGGCTTATGGTATAGGTACTCAAGGACAATATATATGGGATGAAGTATATACAGGTGGTAGTGCTATAACGCCGGCTAGTGGATCTCAAAACTTTGAAATAGATGTTACAGACCAAACGGAAGTAATATTAAAAATATTAATGTATGCTGGTGTAATAATAAAAGATCCAGAAATAATACAAGCTGCTTCAGGACAAGCGCAAATGAAAGATCAATTACAATCAAGCTAATAAATTATGGGACTAATTAAAGAAACAAACGCAGCATATTATTCAGGTCAATTAGTTATAGAGGCGACTTCTCCTACTGTATACACTTTTGGAAATACCGCTACAGGTGTTGGTTTTAACACTCAATTGGTTAGTGCTTATGACTCTACCATGACGCAGGTAGGGCCAGCTTCTAATTATACATTATATAATTTAACTACAGGTGTTACTTTTCCTGAACAAGAAACAGGCGTTGCTAATGGTAGTATTAATGAATTAGTATTAGCACCTGGTGCAACTACAATAGTTAATATAGGAGATTTCTTATTATGTCAATTAAAAGAAAGTGCTGTAGATGAAAACTATGGTAGTTATAGTTATATATCTTTAAACGATATAGTTGACAACTTTATAGTTGGATATACTGGAGAAGACCAAATATTAAACAAAGTTAAAAGATCTCAAATATTATTTCACGCAAAGAGAAGTTTACAAGAATTATCATACGATACTTTACCTTCTTTAAAATCACAAGAGCTTACTATACCTCCAAGCTTGTCTATTCCTTTACCACAAGACTATGTTAATTACATAAGAGTTGCTTGGTGCGATAGTGCTGGTGTACTACATACTATAAATCCCTTAATGGGATTAAGTGGTAACCCTACTGAATTACCAATACAAGACGGAGATGGTGTTCCTACTCAAAACTCTTTTGGAGAAAATAATGAAGCTCAACAATCGCTAATAGAAGATAAGTGGGCTAGCGCAACAGATGCTAATATAACTGGTAATTACGATCCTTATCAAACAATAGGTGTTTATGATTATGTTTGGTGGAAACAAAATTACGGTCAAAGATATGGATTACTTCCTGAGTATACAAACATAAATGGTTGGTTTAGTATAAATGAAAGAACAGGTAGCTTATCTTTTTCTAGCGATTTAGCTAATAGGCAAATAATGTTTAAGTATTTATCTGATGGGTTAGCATACGATAAAGATTCTAAAATACCTAAACTAGCAGAAGAAGCTATGTATATGTCAATAATGTACAATGTGATTGCTTCAAGAAAAGATGTTGACGGCGGGACAAAGTCGTTTTATAAAAGAGAAAAATATGTTAAAACTAGAAACGCTAAAATAAGATTACAAAACCTTAAGTTAGACGAAATAGTACAAGTATTTAGAGGTCAATCTAAATGGATTAAACATTAATTAAATGGCAAGAAAATCTACACATACTTTTGTTCAATCAAAAATGAACAAAGATTTAGACGCTAGATTATTAGAAGCAGGTCAATATAGAGATGCGCAAAACGTAGCTGTTAGTCGATCAGACTCAGCTGATGTGGGTGCTTTAGAAAATATCTTAGGTAATATATTATTAAAAATTTTTCCAGTAAGAGGTGTTAATTTAGCTGAAGCTATTGGTTGGTGTTTTAATGAAGATAAAGACGAGATATATGTTTTTATAACAGATTATAAAGGTAGTAATAAAGCACCTATAACTAGTTATCACAGCATTATACAGTATAATGTTAAAGATGACTCTACTAAACTTTTAGTCACAGGATCTTTTTTAAATTTTTCTATTGATAAAAGAATTAATGACGCTGAGATGATAGAAGATCTGTTGTTTTGGACGGACGATAGAAATCAACCTAGAAAAATAAACGTAACATTAGCAAACCCAAACGATATAAACGTACCAACTTATTATAGTTCTGAAGATACTATATCTGTTGCTAAGTATTATCCATATAACTCTATGAAGCTTACTAAAGAAGTTGAAATAGAAGCAATATATGTTGATAGTCAAGAGGTTCCAGCAGGTAGCGGATTAATATACGCGCCTTATCAAGCTTCATTATACAATTACTTTGTTTTACCAGACAACCCATCACAAGAAATAATAGATTTATTATTTATGAATATTGGTTTAAGTGGTTACATAGAGGCAGGACAAGGAATAGCTGCTCCTACATTAATAGGAGATTATACGTTTAAGCTTGCATTTTTTCAACAAGATGGTTGGAGGCCTGCAGGTGCAGTAGCTGGTAATACTAGATTACCTGGTAATTATGCGGGAAAATATATGTTGTTTGTTGATAGAGATTTTGGTAATGGTAACGTAATAGCCCAAACATCATGGACCGCTGGTGCTGGTTCTATAGAAAAAATTAAAATAAAATTTAAAGTTCCACAAGCTATAGACGTTTCAAGTCCTTGGAGGAAAGATGATCAAATAAAAATTTCAGTTAAAAATTCTGCTTTAAGTAATGTAACATACGCACAGGCTTCAGACAATAACCCAACAACAGGAGAACGCCCAAAAGTACAAGCTCATAATTTATACATGTTTGGAACTAGATCAACTGGTATGGATTACGGCGTAAACGCACCTGTTGCTTATAATCCTGGTGAGCCGAGTTATAATCCACAGAGCGATTTTGTTAACGGTCCTGTTTTTAAAATAGATAATTTATTTACCAGAAACAGTGGTGATGCAGCTCATGGTTATATAAGAGTTACAAACCCTAAAATTCCACCAGAAATAATATGTGTTATTACTACATGCAGTACAACTTATAATCCATCACTAAACCAGTACGAGTTTAGATTTTTATGTGCTCAACTTACCGGTGTCGAAGGTGCTAGTCAATTAAGCTTTATAGATATCACAAATGTTTATGGTATTACAACTAGTGATATATTATCTTTACATTGGCCTAACAAACACTATGATGCTGAGTTTGCGGGAGATCCTATATTTACTCAAGATAAGTTTATAAGATTTAGTTATAGATTTAGATATGATGATGGAGAATACTCTATTATTGCTCCATTTACTCAGTCTGTATTTATACCTAAGCAAGATGGTTACTTTTTAAAGAATGTAAACAAAACACCTCTTGATGCTACTAGACAAGAGCTTGTACCGCAAATACAGTTAGCTGGTCAAAATACTATAGTTGAGTGGTTTGAAAATAAAGTTACACAAGCACAATTAACAATACCTATTGAGTATCAACAAAATGAAATAGTAGAAAAACTACACGTAACAGAAATAGATATACTATACAAAGAGTCAAGTCAAATGGCTGTCAAAGTACTAAAGACTATTGAATTAGCGGACGTTAGTTTAAATAGTGATAAGTTTTTCAATTATACATATAAAAGTGAAGAACCAATAAAAGTTTTAGACAGCGCTGAGATAGGTAGAGTTTATGACAATGTGCCGGTAAAAGCTAAAACACAAGCTATAACAGGTAATAGAGTTGTATATGCTAATTTTTTAGATAAACATACATCTCCTCTAGAGCTACCATTTAATGTTGGAGTAAGCGCTAAGTATGATGCTAATTTTAAAGACACTAGTGACGCGTATTATTGCTATCCTAATCATACTTTAAAACAAAATAGAACCTATCAAGTAGGTATAATCTTATCAGATAGATACGGTAGATCATCAGACGTTGTGTTAGCTCCTGAAGATGTAGGAAGTTTTGTAAAAAATATTAAAACTCAAGAGGGTGATTGGAGTAATTCACCTATAAATTTTAACAACTCTACAGTTTACAACCCTTACTTTGATTCTGTGTTTTCTTTGTACACTCCACAAAACACTGAGTTAACAAACCCGACAAGACCAGCTGCAATGGTAGATACTCCATCACCTAAAGCTGGTATAATAAATTGGCAAGGAGATAGTTTAAAATTAGGTTTTAATATATCTAGGCCAATAGTGCCTAGTGAACTATATGCTGTGCCTGGTAGTTTAGATAGACCTGGTTATCCTGGTGTATATGTAGATGTTATAACTAATCCCGTTATAGAGATAAATAAATCAGAAGTTTATTCTGGTGTATTTGCCCCTATACAAGACGATGGTTATACGCTATATCAAGTAGAATGGGGACCTGCTGTTGGATCAGGATTTCTTGGTGACGTTGGTGATTATTTTACTTATGATTATACTGATCTAAATGGAAGCTATGTAGGAGAAGCTATAATAATGGATATAGAAAGAAATATCAATGGTATTACAGGAGCTTATAGAAGTATTATAGCTACTAAAGATTCTTTTCCAGTAGACGATCCGTTAACCCCTACCATGAATGCTGTTGTTTATAATCAACAAAAAACACTAGGTTGGTATAGTTATAGAATTGTTGTAAAACAAAAAGAACAAGAATATTATAACGTATATTTACCTAGTTTATTAAAAGGTAATCCAATACCTAAACCTTTCAAATTATTTTTAAAGCAACCTGCTCAAGCTACTACAAAAATATTAGAGGTAGATGATTCATCACATCCAACTCCTCAGACATTTCCTATACTAGAAGGTATGGCGTTGAAATTAAATACTAAAAAAGTATTTGTAAGCAATATACTTAACGATACTCAGTTTGAGATAACAGAAGCTGTAGCTAACACTGAAATAAACGCAGCCGCAGGTACACCAGCTGTATTTACAGAGTATGAATTTACTAGTACATCTAATGGAAGTACATTAAACACTACAACATTGTTAACTGACAATGCTAATAAAGTACCACCATCTTTAATAGAGACAACACCTATTCAAGCTCAATATGGAACTAGTGAAACTAGATTAATACCTAGAGTAGCATTACCAGGAAATAAAGTAAACGCATCATTCGGAAATGTTAGTTATCAATATGATTATAATAACGTACCACCAAGTCCTTATGGAAGTTGGACATTTCCTGTTTATCCAAATAGAGGACAAAGTTTAAAAGTTAGATCTTTAGGTAATTTTGAAAATTTATTTATAGATGGTAAGTACAACGGTTTATGGCAAGCTGATACTAATCCTCCATCTGGTGTTATAGAAAATGTATTTAATATAGGTAGAGAGGTAGAAACAGCAAAACCACAAAATGAAGAAATGTATCAAGAGGCTGTTTTTGAAACGACACCTACAGTTTCAAACTTAGAAATATTTTACGAGTCATCCACTTCAGGTTTAGTAGAAGACTTAAACAGAGCTTCGACGTTTAATAGAACTTTAGAAATAGATTTTTATAATAGCTTTTGGGAAAAGAGAATAAAAATAGCTCAACCAGAAAATACTACTAAAGGAATAAACGGTTTAATTTATGATGTGCCTTCAGATCCTGGTTTAGGAACAAGGGGTGTTGGATCTTCGCCAGCTATAGGTGTTTTTCCTTTAAGTAGTTGTTATGCTCCACCTGTTACAACAGATGGTAGGTTATTTCAAAGCTGGAGCGGTACTACAGAAACTGGAGTACTTATAGAAGACGATGCTTCTTTAGCGGATTATAACTTTTATTTAGAAGAATCTAGATTAAGAGGTGGTTTTAATAATGTAGCTACTAGTTTAGGAGCTAGAGCATTTTTAGATCAAGATGATCCTACTCAACAAAATAGATTTAATGCTTTAATATACTCAGGTGTATATAATTCTAGAACTGGCGTAAATAGAACTAATGAATTTCCAACTGGTCAAGTTTTAACTAGAGCTGCTAATCCTGAAAATGGATCTATACAAAAAATATATTCTGAAGAAGGTAACCTATTAGTACTACAAGAAAATAAATGTAACAGAGCTTTAATAGATAAAGATACTATATACACAACTGAAGGTGGTACTCAAACTCAGGCAGCGGGAACTGTTATAGGTCAAATAACACCATATGCTGGACTGTATGGAATTAGTAAAAACCCTGAGTCATTTGGTATATATGGTTTTAGAAAATATTTTGCTGATGTAAATAGAGGTTGTATGTTGAGATTATCTCATGACGGTGTTACAGAAATTTCTGAGTACGGTATGAGAGATTGGTTTAGAGATAATTTGGCAACTATAAATCAAGATCAAACAAATGAATTTATTATAGAATGCATAGCAAGTGGTAAAGATGCAAGTAGTACTGGTCAAACATGGTATGAAGTGATACAAGTTCAAAGCCCTGATTTAAATAATAATTTACTAATAGGAAGTGAAGCGCAAGTAAAAGATCCTTCTACATCAGAATATGTTTTTGCAGGAATTGTAATAGCTGTAGATAGTGTTGTGCCAGCAGGAACTGATCCTAAAGTTTATTTAGATAGCTACGCTCCCTTTTATGGATTATCTACAGACAATCAAGAAATTAGGTTTATACAAAGATCTAGAAGTTACATTATTGGTGGTTGGGATATATATAACAAACAATATGTTTGTTCATTACAATACAACCTTTCTTCTAAACTTAAGTTTAAAGAAGGTGTAGAAATTGGTGGAAAAGATTTTACATATTATACCACTAGTTTTGATGAACCAACAAAAGGTTGGCCTAGTTTCTACAACTATAGACCCGGTCTTATAGGTAGTATGAAAAATAAATATTTTACTGTTAACAACTCTTCGATGTATACTGGTAATTTAGGTGGTGATTTTGGTTTATACGAGCAATTTGCTCAAAACCAACCTAATAATAGAGGTTATTTTTATGGAAATCACTATCAATCTAGTGTGACTATAATAGCTAACCAGGGTCCTTCAGTGCAGAAAACATTTTTAACTGTTGATTATGAAGGTAATAATGGCTGGGAAGCTACACTTATTTTCTCAGATGAAACTGGGTTCGATTTACCTGATGGTTTTTATACAGATGACGCGGCTTTAATTCTAAGTTACACTGACGCTGCTTATGTAGATCCCGCGAGTGGATACACATTAAGAGCTGGGTTTGATAGAAAAGATAATAGATATGTAGCTAACTTAGTTAATTCTACTCCTCCAATGCCAGGTGAAATTATATTTGGAGATAAAATGACTGGTATAAAGGGCTATTATTCTGAAGCTAAATTTACTACAGATCTTAACACCGATTTAGGTGGTATGAAAGAATTATATCAAGTTGGAATGTCATATAATATTTCAGCAACATAATTAAATTAAATATGAATATAAGAAAATTAGTAGAATCTGATTATGAGATTTTACAGAAATGGTGGGAAGCTTGGCCTAATTGGTCTACACCTGCTAAAGAATTTTTACCTGACAATGGTACAGGTGGTTTTATGGTAGAAAAAAATGATAAGCCCATAGTTGCTGGATTTGTTTATATAACTAATTCTAAGGCAGTTTTATTTGAGTGGGTAGTATCAGATCCCGAATATAGAGAAGATGACAGAGACATGGCTATAGTATGTCTTATAAGTACAGTGGAAAAGATAGTTAAAGATTGGGGATATAAATATATGTTTACAATAGGTAGAACAAAAAATTTAATAGAAAAACACAGAAATTTAGGATGGCATGTTGACGATAAACCATCTTACGAAATAGTTAAAATTTTAAACTAATAATATGGCAGCAATAACATCAGCAGCAATAGGCGTAGCAGCAGGAATAACATCTGGTATAGTTGGTACTGTACAAGCTAGAAAAAGAAGAGATGCTCAAAATGAATTAGCTAAAACTCAAAAAGAGCAATTAGATAAATTAATAGAGGATAGGCCTAAATTTAAAAACCCAGCAAAAAACTTAACTAACGCTTTTGCTGACATGAATAATCCATATGCTAATTTAACAGTTGCTACTGAGTCATATAAACAAGAAGCAGAGCAAGCAGATATAGCTTTAGCAAATAGTTTAGATATAATGATGGAGACTGGTATGGGTGCTGGTGGAGCTACTGCTCTAGCGCAGGCCGCACTTCAAAGTAAGAGAGGTATAGCTGCTAGTATAAATTCACAAGAATCACAAAACAATAAATTAAAAGCAGAAGGCGAAGCTAATGTAGCTAAAATGCAAGCACAAGGTCAAGAGAACTTAAATAGATTAATGTATCAAGGAGACACAGCTGAGCAACAAGATGCTATAAACTTTCAAGAAGCATTAATGTCTAGAACAGCTACGTTATATGACAACTCAGTTCAAAATGCAGCTGACGCTGATGCAGCTAGAAGTCAAGGTATTATGTCTACTATTAGCTCTGTAGGTAGTGGATTAGGTGGAATAGCAACAGCAGTTGCATCAAAGAATTAATAAAATTTAGATTATGTCATTAGGAGGAAATTTTACAAACCCACAACGAGTTATAGATAAATCATTTAACGCTTTTATTGAAGGTGGTAAAGAACTAACTAACACATCTACTAAAACTTTACAAGATGTGGAAGCTGGCGTTAAAGCTGAAAAAGAGTTTCAAGCTAGACAGCAACAAGCTCAAGACACTGAAATGCAAGGTCTTTATGGTAAGATTAATAATGTACCCTCTAGTGGAAATGCTGCATTAGATAATAATATACATGCTTTCTGGAACGATAAGGTAGATGAATATTTTAAAATTAAAAACGCCATGGATAAAGGCACTATCAGTAGGCAAGAGGGTAATAGATCTTTATCTAAAATAACTAATTTAAGTAACCAGTTTGCAGCTCAAGCTAAAACTCTAGCTTTAAATTCTGGTACTTACAAAGAAGATCTTAAAAATGGAACTGTATCCTCATTAGGTTCACCGCAAACAAAAGAAATATTAAGTCAACTTGGACAAGGTGGAAATGTAGGTATAATAGAAAGAGGTGGAAAACTAATATATTACACACCAGAAACTACTGATGAAAATGGTAACGTATTGCCTGGCGCTATGCTAAATGGTTCTGAGATGGAAGCTACTATAGCTGGCGGTGGTAGTTTGTATGAAAACAAAGTAGACATATCTCAAAATTTAGCAACTGCTTTTAATAAGACGTACATGCCAGAAGACATGAGCAGTGAATATGTTTCGACAGTTACTAAAACTAGAGATGATTGGATTGATGAAAATGACCACTCAAAAGGTAAGTACGAACAAATACCTGAAGGTGAAGAATATACTTTTCAAATAATAGATGAAGAAGGCAAAACTGGAGGACAAAAAGCAATGATGGAAAGTGGTATATTGGATCCATTATTAAACAATCCTAGTGTAATGAAGTCTTATTGGCAAGATACTATTCCAGATGAATGGCTAAAAGAAAATGGATACGACGGTATAGAGAATACAGCTTGGGGTGTAAAACCAGAAGACATGGAAGATGAAGAGTGGGAGAAAATAGAAGGCCAACAGATGGAAGCTGCTAAACAGTATATGGCTAATTCTTCTTATGACGCAAATGCTACTATGGATCAAAAAATGAAATACATAGGTAAAGCTAAGATAGCTCCTCCAGCTCCAAAGCCTAATAGTAGTAAACCAAAAACTAGATACCAAAGAATGACTGCTAAGATGCAACAGGATTTTGAAGGTAAATACAAGAAGATGCAAGCTTTAGATAATGAGTTTAAAAACGGTGACGTAAACGAGTTAAAAGATAAATACGGAAGCATGTATACTGATGATGAAGGTAATCCAGATCCAGCATTTGATGCAGCAAGTACACCTGAAGAAGTTTTAGAAATAGTCAAAAAGTACGAAGGTTACGATGATACATATGATGTTGTTGAGCAAGATTATTATCAAAACATGAATCCATATCCTAAAAACCATAAATTCAAAACAAGAGCTGAATACGAAGAAGCTGTTGCAAACGGCAAGATACAAGTACTAGATACTGTTACAGTAGAAGATACTAACACTAAGTTTAAAGTTAATAAACCATATTAAATATGATTGATAACGAAGAGCAATGGCCACCGGCTAACGCTACTGTTATTGATGAGCAATTTCCACCGGCTAACGCTGAAGTTGTTAATCAATTTGTAGAAGCAGACGAGCAAGGATCTATTGAAGATGAATTAAACGCACCTCAAGAAGAAGTAGTTGAAGAAGAAAAACCTTTAACTGAACCTCCTTATGAGGTTGCTGAGTTTATTAATCTACAGTCTCAAGGTAAAAACACTGGACTTGGTAATCAGCGAAGGTTTTGGACTTGGAATGGTGAAAGAACTGTTGAAGAATTAAAAGCTAATGGTAATGTAGAAGAAGAATCGTATAGTGAGTTTAGCGAAGGAGAAGAAGAAGGAGAAGGAGTGGAGAAGGCTAGTTACGCTAAAGAGCAAGATTATGACAAAAGGTATAAAGAAAATCAAGCTACATACGAAAAAGCTTTAGCAAAGAAAAAAGCAGATGACGATAATTTCGCTAAAACAAATATGACCGAAGAAGACTTTGCGTTAAGTGAAGACGAATTTGTTAAGTCTATGAATCAGAAGTATGCTGGTAAAGGTTTGTCTTTTGAGGTACCAACTTCTTTTGGTGATAAAGTTTTAGTTAAGTTTCCAGGTGGTGAAAAAGAATTTACATTAAATTCCTCGTTTAACAATAGCGGATGGAATGCTGTACAACCAGGTGAGTTTGCAGAAATGAAATCTTTTATAGATACCCAAACAGATGGTCCAGATAAAGATATGAAGGCTGTTGATGCTATGATGAGAGGTAGAAATAAAGATATGCAGCATGGTACTATTGAAGAACAAACTAAAGTATATAAAGATCAAGTAGATAGAATTAATAAAGCAGGAAACTTAGATGCTAAACAAAAATGGGATAAAATAAGCAACTTACAAAAACCTTCTTATAGTACTATTAAATTTAATCCAGATACAGAGGAATATGAGTTTGCTGTAAAACCTGAATACCAAAAAAGCATTGATGAAAAGTTTAATCCACTACTTAATGATCTTACAAGTAACCCAGATAAATACAAAAAGAAAACAGACTTTTTTAATGAGATTACTAAAGTTAGAAATGAAATCATATCAACTGACCCTGTATTAAATCAACAAGCTGTAAACATACAAAAAAGTTTAGAACCAGATTTTAAAGTACTAGCTCAAGAAATATCTGCAAAGTATGACATGACAGATGTTAACCAAGTTGAAGCAGCTAATGAAGAGTTTAACAAAGCTCGTAAAGACAAATTTAATACAGCTTTAGAAAACAATAAGGTATATAGACATATAGTAGAAGACATAGATAAAGCTATTACTAAATCTACTGGCGATGTTGATCTTCAACGTAGAAGATATAATCATGAAGGTATAGGTTGGATGTTTAGAAGTGGAGACGCTTTAAAAGATTATGTTGATAATTCTTATTTAAAATATACTCCAATAGGTTTAGTTGCTGATGAGTTTGTAGATGGAGCTCAAGCTATGACCGCTGGTTTTGGTGCTCAAACCGGTAAAGCTTTTAAATCTAGTGGTATATCTATGGAGCAAATGGGTATAAAAGACGCACAAGGTATTAGAGATACTTATTCATCTATTAGATCAAAAAACCCACAGCTAGCTATAGAAGAAAAAAATGGTGAGCCAAGAAAAGTATATGTTTTTAACAATGGGCAGATAGACTACGAGAGAAGTGGTTTAAATGCACCTGATATGATTCAAGCATCGGATGGTATTAAAAGAGAGCCAGTGCGTGATTGGAAAGGTGAAGTTGTTGACAAACCACAAAGTGCATTTGGTGGGGATTTAAAAGGTAGATGGATGACTCTAAAAGAAGCCGATGACTATCAAAAAGGAAGACAAGATAAATTTAAAGAAAATATTAAAGGTGACGTTGAAGATTTAAAGGCTTTTGAAGAAACTTTAGAATTAATACCAGCTGCTGATTTTTCAGATGGAACTTCTTTTAAGGATATAGTATTAACAACAGCAAATGTCTTACCTCAAGTAGCTATTGGTATTGGTGGTACTGTCTTAGCTGTTCCAACAGGCGGAGGATCTTTAGTTGCTTCTACCATGTTTATGGCTATGCAAGAATATGGTAACAATTATTGGGATACACTAGAGACAGGTTTGTCAGAAGAACTAGGAAGACCTCCCACTAATGAAGAGATAATAGACGCGTTATCTGAAGATAAATATTCTGACCAAGGCACTGCTGCTGGTTGGGCCGCTGTGTCTGCTATATTAGAACAGGGTACAGGTATAAGAGGAGCTAAAGCATTAGGTGTTGTTGATGACGTTGCTGAAGGTACTAATCTTACTAGAAAAGCAATGAATAAAATTGCTCAAAAAAGTGGTTACAATAGTTTAAAAGATATGTTTATTAAAACAGGTAAAAACCAATTTAATGACATGCTTAGAGATGGAGGTAAGTTATTACTTAAGTCTGGTAAAGGTGGCATATCTGAATATATGACAGAATTTGGTCAAGAACTATCTAGCCAAGCCGCGGTTAGTCAAGGTCTTGGTGGTAATGCTGTTGAGAGATTAGACTTTAAATCTGCTAAAGAAGCAGGTACAGGCGGAGGTATAGTAGGTGCTTTATTACCTGGTTTAGGTGGTATGTATAGAGGAGGAGTAAAAAATATTCGTATAGCAACTAGAAAAGCAGCTATAGGTTTAGATAGTAAAAATGCAGCTTCTTATAAACAAGTAGATAAATTTTTCAATGATGCTAGTTTAGCTTTAAAAAAGAAGTACGACAACGGGCAGCTAACAAAACAAGAACTTCAAACTGAGCAGGCGGCATTAGCTGAAACTAGAAACGCTTCGTTTAAAGTACCTAAACAATATAGTCCTTCTGGTAGACAAGAAGCTTTAGATCTATTAACTGAAAGATCAAGATTAGAAAACGAAATTAAAAGTAATGATGGTGTGTTTATGGATACTCAAAAATCTAGAGTACAAGAAATAAACAATCAGCTTAAAAGTATAAACAATATAGAAATGGCCCATAGCAATGCTATGAAAGCTGTAGATAGGTCTAATATGCCTGTTAATATTATTAGAGCTACAGATACAAATAATGTACAAGAAATATTAGATGAGGTAAATCCGTCAGGTAAAGGGAGAAAAAATAGTAAAGCTGCCAAAGGTAAATATGGTATTCATATTTCTAAAAACCCTGACACAGGTAAAAGTACTATAATACTTAATGAAGATCTTATAAGTAAAACCGGTAAGTGGACTACTGCACAACATGAAGTATTACACGAAGTATTAGGCGCTACGTTAAAAAATAATCCTAGATCAGTTTTTGCTTTAGAAAATGCTGTATGGAATAAACTAGGTAGTTTAGATCCTAACACTTTTAAAAATAGTAATCTTAGAAAAAGAATAGATCAATATCAAAAAAATAGAAAGCTAGGTAAAAACATTAAAGCAGAAGAAACTTTAACTTTATTTTCAGAGGCTTTAGCTAGTGGAGATATTAAATTTGATAGAACGTTCTTTGAAAAAGCTGGTGATTTAGTTCGTAGAGTTTTTCAACAAGTAGCACCTAATAGTAGGTTTGGTAAAATAAATTTTAACTCTGATGAGGATGTTTATATGTTTATGAAAGACTATAATAAGTCTATGCGTAAAGGTAAATTTACTAGAGCTCAAAAGAGAATGATAGAGCAAGGAGCTACGGTTTCAGATCAATTGTTAAATCAAACTGAGGGTACTCAAGAAAAAGCTACTAGACAAAATATGAAGGATTCTTTAGAAGAGGATTTTGGTATTGATGACGGTTTAGATATAGTAGAAGAAGTTGAAGATTCAGATATTGATAATGTTGAAGCTGATTTAAACGATGATGCTGACGCATTTTTAGCTACGGAAGAGTTTAGACCTATAGCTCAGGGCTTAGCTAATCAATATAGAATGAACCCTAAGTTTAATGCTAATAAAGATATATTAGTAGATGAAATACTTACAGGTAAGCGTGGTGTTTTAGATCTTATAAAAACATACATGGCTAAAAGAGATGCTGGTACTTTACCTATAGATCCTAAAACTAGACGACCAATAACACTAGGACAGTTTGTTAATAATAGAGTTGGTGGTATACGTCAAAGATCAAAACAAATAGCTGCAGATGTATTGGGCATGAAATCTGATAAAGTTACTAAAGAAAAATCTTCTATACCAGAAGGCAGACAAGAATTAGAGAGTTTAAGAAAACAGCTTAATATTACAGAACAAGACAATGCTTATAAAAATGTTATAAATAAAGTTACTAGAACTTTTAAAGGCTTATTACCATCTGTTTCTTCTAAAAAATTAATATCTACATTAGAAAAAGAATTTAGAAGAGAGATATTTGATACTGTAAAAAACTTAATGGGTAAACCTGGTTCACAGCAGTACAAAGATTTTTTAAATAACTATGGTGAAGCTATATATAATAAGCTTACACAAAGACAAGTCAACAAAAGATTTAATGAGTTTGCTAAACCTGTATTAGATAAAGACGGTAAGCAAAAGCGTATGGGTACTGGTGAGTCTCAAGCTGTAGGTGCTAGAGTTAAGGATTCAAAAGCAGGTAATGCTGTATTTACAAAAGCACCTTATGACATGCAAGCTTTTGAAGACTTTCATTTAAAACCCACTAAAGGTAGACCTGCTTCAAAGCAGACTGCACTAGCTGAAGCTGTATCGGAAATTTTAGGTTTTGATGCTACTCAAGAGGTATTAAAAAACCCTGAAGTTAGAGAAAGACGACAAGAGTTAGATGGTGAAGATCAATACAACGCTACTGTAAATGAAATAGCAAATGCAACAGCGCGTGGTGTTGATTTTAAATTTTCTGAAGTAGAAGAAACTGTATCAGTTCCTGATTTAAACTCTGAGCAAGTAGAACAAGTAGCTGACTTTTTAGAAAATATAGCAGAATCTTTTGACAAAGATATAGTAGATTCAGAAGCTTATATAGATTTGTACTCTGAAGTTTTAGATCAAGATGTTAAAGATTTTTTAGAAGTATCTGGTATTAAAGATATGTTTGCTAAAGCTCAAGCATACAAGAAACCATTACTAAATAAGGATTGGGGATCTGCTAAAGAACAAAAGCAAAAATACTTAGACAATATTACAAACAAAAGTAATGAAGTTGCTATGGAGGAACTAGCTGAAACAGTTGGTGAAATGATAGATATATTACCTCCAATAGTACTTAAAAGTTTTTCGCCAGATATATTAGGTTTAATTAGTGGTGGTAGACTTTTAGACATAGCAGCTAAAAGACAAGACACTAATTATAGAAATTTATTAGAAAAGTATAATGCTAAAGTAAATTCTATAGAAGACATAGAAGCTGAAACTAAAAAATTTATCAAAGAGCATAACTTCGACCCTAGCGATGTACAGATAATGAATGCCAACTTTGGTTTGTTTAACGATATACAAAAAGTGTTAGCTAAGCAAATGCCTGCTGAACAGAAGCAACAGGAAATAAAAGAAAAGTTTGGTTTAAAAATATCTAAAGCAAACAATGCAAATCCTAAGATGTATAAATATTTAGTACAAGAGTTTGCTAAAGACATAGATACAAACCCAGATGCACTTGTTGGTATATCTAGATTGTTAGAGGGTAATACAAATAATGTTAAAGGTTTTAGAGGTTTAACAACATTGTCTTTAATAGAGTTTGATAATAATTCTCAAGCACCATACTTTGATCCTAATACAGGTAAGTTTGCTTTTACTAGAGGTGAAGCTAAAAGAAAAAATGTACCTATAAATAAAGAACACTACTTATACAAAGAAGCTGAGGCATATGCAGGCGCAGCAACTAATGAATGGATAAGTAAACAAAAGGAAGCTCCATCTCAAGAAATGATAGATCAAAAGTACAATGATTTATTAGGTGATAGATTAAGATTTAAAGGTGAGCATGTTGATCCTCAAGCCAACGTATCGACAGGAGTTATGCAAAGCTTAGTAGATTATTATAACAATGTACAAGAAGGTATGGATCTTGATTTAGCTAAAGCTAAATTAAATGAAAGAGTAGAAGAGTTACTAAAGAACTATGATCAAACTTTAGGTGCGGAGATGTTATCTTTTATGCAAGATAAAAAACTAGGTACAACTAGTAAGCTAGCATATTTAAGAAACGTGGTAATACCTAGAGATAAAATGGGTAGGTGGAAAACTGTAGATGGCTTAGACTCTCAACAGTTTACTAGAAAAAAGATAGAAGAACAAAATAGAATAAATCAATTAAGAAGCGAACAACAAACAGCGGCTAATGATAACGTAGTAGAATTAAGAAATTCTGAAGTGTTAAGTGTTGAAGAAGGTATGACTATAGAAGATGTTCTTAGTAAAGCCGCAACTATAGACGAAGCGCTTAGAAAAGCTAGAAAGTTTGATCAGAAAGTTAAAAAGATTAGAGTGTTTGATTTTGATGATACATTAGCAACTACTAAAAGTAATGTATTGTATACAATGAAAGATGGTACAAAAGGTAGTTTGACAGCTGAAGAGTTTGCAGAGCGTGGTGCAAGTTTAAAACAAGATGGAGCTGTATTTGATTTTTCTGAATTTAACAAAGTAACTAAAGGTGCTAAAGGTCCATTGTTTGAAATAGCTAAAAAGATTAAGGCTGCTAGAGGTAATGAAGATCTTTTTGTATTAACAGCTAGAGCACCACAAGCGCAGCAAGCTATATATGAATTTTTAAAATCACAAGGTGTAGAATTTAAAAAAGAAAATATAGTAG
>MDTG01195199.1_pt1 | contig 17225 bp, 9 predicted proteins | sample 811421 | NCBI WGS metagenome assembly MDTG01 (sample SAMN05326645, study PRJNA326480) | marine metagenome | isolation source: seawater | place: Pacific Ocean: South East | collected 2011
CGCGGGCCTCGTCGCCTGCGGCGACATGAAATGCGCTCGGACAGGCCTGCACGAGCCTCGGCGCTCCTGCACGACTCGCCCCGGCCTGTCCTCCCGATTTCGGTGGCCGCGCTTCGCGGGCCTCGTCGCCTGCGGCGACGAGGAATGCGCTCGGACAGGCCTGCATGAGCCTCCACGCTTTGCACGACTCGCCCCGGCCTGTCCGCCCGATTCTGAGGGGCGCGAGAAACCCAGCCGGCCTCCGCGCGTTCCTGTAGTCTTCGCACATGGTGAACCTCGACGAACTAGCACCTGCGCAGCTCTACGACCACCTGAGAGCCTGCTACGAGCGGGCTCGCCGCGCCCACGGCCTCGAGAGCGACCCGCTCACCGCCTGGCCCGAGGGCGACCGCCAGGTCGTGCTGATCGCCGCCCGCGGCTTCAAGGACGGCGCCCCAACGGGCGAGCCGCGCAACGACCGCTGGGACGACACGCTCTTCGTGGTCCGCCTCAACGGCGGCGTGAAGGAGGTCGAGTCCTTCCTGGTCTCGACCGAGTTTGGCGCCGCCGGCGCGACCGCGCTCCTGGCGCCCGGGCTGCACCACTACTACCTGCGCACCCACCACACCGGCGACCCGCACAAGAGCCTGGCGGACATGCCGACCTACACGGCCGAGGACTACGAATACCGCGCGCTGAGCCCTCACGGCGAGGGCGTGTGGGTGATCCGCGACTGCGACCGCGACCTCGCCCTCGACGAGTGCGAGGAGCTCGAGCGCAACCTCACGATCAACGTCCACTACGGCGGCAGCGACCCGGGCGGGCCCGGCTCGTGGTCGGCCGGTTGCCAGGTCGTCTACGACTGGGGCCGCTACAAGGAGCTGATCTCGCTCGTCGAGCAGGACTCGAGCGTCTACGGGACCGAGAACAACGAGCTCAACCCGCCCACGAGCGGCGGCTCGCGGCCCGTGATCTACGCCCTGCTCAAGGGCGAGGAGCTGGTCGGCGGCGGCTACGAGCTGCCCCTCGACCTGGGCGCGGGGCGGGCGCTGAGCGCCGAGAGCCTGGCGGCGGCCTTCCAGCACACCGAGCAGGACCACCCCGGCGGCTCCTACCCGATCGGGAGCAACACGGTGTGGCACGGCGGGCTGCACCTGTGGGGGGCCGAGGGAGACCCCGTCTACGCCTGCGCCGCGGGCACCCTCTTGGCCGCGCGCATGGCCGAGGGCGAGGCCGGCGAGGGCGAGTTCGGCAGCCGGAACTTCGCGCTGCTCCGCCACGACGACGGGGCCGGGACCTTCTACTCGCTGCTGTGTCACCTCGGCCCGCTCCCGCCCGACGCGGAGCTGAGCGGCGTGGCCTGGCTGCACGACGAGAGCGGCGCGCTGGACCTAGACCTCGTCTCGCGCCTGCGGGGCGGGGAGCTCGTCACGCCGGACAAGGCGCTCCAGACCGGGGACACGCTCGGCTGGGTGGGGACCTTCGGCGACCCGCGCGAGGCCCTGGTCCACTTCGAGGTCTTCGCCGAGGAGAACCTCAGCGAGGGCCTGGCGGGCTGGCGCGCGGTCAGCGACGACAACGAGGACTTCACGATCGACGCCGCCAAGGTGTTCGGCCTGGTCGAGCAGGAGTGGACGGCGAGCGACCCCGGCCTCTCCAACCTGGACGCCGACGAGGTCGAGCGCTTCTACCGCGAGGACGGCGCCAGCGTGCGCAAGCTGGCCTGCAAGTTCGTGAGCGAGTGGGGCGTGCCCGACGTGGGCGCGGCCGTCGAGGCCATGAACGGGGTGTGGGACACCGAGGGCCTGACCGAGGCGCTCACGCCCTACCAGTGGTGGAGCGAGCTGGTCGAGGCCGGCCACGCCGACCTGCTCCCCGCCAGCCGCCACGTGTGGCACATGAACCCCCTCTCGTGGCTGGAGCACCTGGCCGGCCTCGGCGAGAGCGCGGCCGAGGCGGTCCCCGAGAAGGGCTCCTACCGGGGGATCCTGGACGGGCTGCTCTTCGAGACCAACAAGACCTTCCTCCTGCCGGGGGCCTTCACCGCCATGCGCGGGCTGAAGCGCTTCTACGACCGCCACCCCGGCATGGAGGTCCTCGTGACCGGGCACGCGGATCGCTCGGGCGATGAGGAATACAACCGCCTCCTGAGCGAGGAGCGCGCCCGCGCCATGGCGGCCTTCCTCCAGGACGACGCCGCGACCTGGGAGGGCTACTTCCGCGGCGAAGCCGCCGCCGGCGCCGCCTGGGGTACGCGCGAGGATCAATACATGCTCAGCGTCCTGAGCGACGCCGACGGGCCCTTCTACACGGGCGAGATCGACGGGCTCGGCGGGCCCGGGACCAGCAGCGCCGTCGAGCGCTTCCAGCGTTGGAGCAACGAGACCCGCGGCAGCGCGCTAGCGGTCGACGGAGCCTCGGGTCCCAACACGCGCGCGCAGCTGGTGCCGGCCTATATGGCCCAGGACCAGACGACGCTCCCCGAGGGGACCGTGCTGGCGGTCCATGGCTGCGGTGAGTTCCACCCCGCGGTCGAGACGGCCGACGGCGTGAGCGAAGAGCTCAACCGCCGCGTCGAGGTGTTCATGTTCCCCAGCGGGATCGACCCGCAGCCCCAGGCCAGCTGCCCCGCGCCGGGCTGCGGCGAATACCCCACCTGGCGCGACGAGGTGATCGAGGACATTCGCTTTGAGGACCTCGCGGACGCCTTTGAGCTGCTCGTCTATCTCGAGTCGCCCGACGATTACGACGACGCCTTCGAGCTGGTGAGCGCCGACGGTAGCTATTCACAGACATTGACGATTCCGGAGGGCGAGCGCCAGCCGGGGCTCGTGGTGATCTACTTCCGGGAGATCACTCCTGACACGACGTGGACTCTGACGCATCTTCCCGGTGATGGACGTCGGATTCCGCTCTTCGACGGGGCCTCGAGCGAGGAGCTGCTTGCGCCGCTCCCGGAGGCGCCGGTCTATGACCCGCCGGACGAACCGGGCGAGGAGCCCGAGTTGGAATGGACCAGCGGGAACGAGGACTTCCGCTGGACGGACGAGTTGGCGCTGCCCTTTTGGAAGCAGAGCGGAGCGAGCGCGTGAGCCAGCTTCTATTGCCTTTCCGACCCGTCCTGAGCAACGGAGGGTCGCTCGAGCATGACGGGTTCACATTCCTCGAGAACCATTGGCTCTACGTCTTTCGGCACGAGACGAATGAACGCAGCCCCGTGGAGTGGCTCCGAGAAGTCTGGCTGGACGAGGAGGGCTGGGTGTGTCCGACCCTCGAGGGTCTCCCGCTCGATCCAGGGACGCCACGCCCTCCCAAGGGGGAGCGAGCGCCAAGAAATCTGCTCGTGCTCCCTGGCAACCACGAGTACGAGTACTACTACTACCGATTGATCGCCTGTCCGGTTCGCTTCAACGAGCAGATTATCGAGGAGATCTGCGCGGAGTCCTTCTCCGTCGGCTCGGGGGTCGTGCTCTATCCGGGGTCCCCGCACTACTACGTTCCTAAGGACGGCTCGACCGACTTCGTGCCGGTCGTGGGGGCGAGTGAAGCACTCTCCAAGCTAGACGCCCTGCGCGAAGCCCACTTCGAGGCGCGAGCGGCTTGGATGCAATGGGAGACGCCAACTCCACCTCCGCCTGACTCAATGGACGAGATCGAGCGCGAGAAGGTCGAAGGAAAGCGCGCTGATGCGATTCGCATTCGGCGGCGCTACATGACCATGAGGGTCATGGTCGACATCCTCGATCACGATCCCGATGACCAACGAGGACTGCGAGACCGCGTTGACGAGAGTCGGCTGCGGGCCGACCTGCAAGAGGCCGAGGATCTGCGCACCCGCTTGCTGCAGAGGTCAGAGGGATCTGCAGCCGCGGTCATCGAGTGGCTCAATGGCCCGATGCTGCATTGGTCGCTCCTCGCTCACGAGGCGTCGGCGACGCGCGAAGAGGACATGGTCGCGTTTCTCGAGCGCTGGGGACCAGCCTTTGGGCAGCTGGCTGCTGCGCCTCCGGGAGCGGACTACGTGGCTGAGGCCCTCGAGGACCCAGCCTCACTCGTCAGCCGCTACGTCTTTCCTGAGTCGCCGATTGCGAGCACTGAGTTCTCGATCGTCCAGAAGTCCGCAGCCACGCTCATTTCTGTCTACACCGATCTCGTGCCGCTGGTGATCAAGCGCCTCGGCAGGACCATTGCGGCAGCGAATCGGCTCAAGGCCTTGAACAACCTCAGCCTCTCTCCCAATCCTCTGGTCGAGGTCGAGATCGCCTCGCTTGGAGTGAAGGTTGAGCCGACCGCAGCGCTACAGACTGCCCTCGAGGGGAGTCACGGCTACCTCGGCACCATGCACAAGGTGTTCGTCGGCTTTGCCATCCTGAACCTGGTCGCGGGAGCGACGGATCGCAAGGAACCGAACGAGGGCTCCGTCGTTGCTCTCTTTGGCTCAGCGCTCGGCGTGGCGGGGGCCTTTGACTCCGCAATCAGCGCTGAGCTCAGGACCAGGATCATCGCCGAGCTGGGCACGAGCGAGGCCTTCTGGATTCGTTCCTTCCAGTTGATCAACGTTGCCGCAGCGGTCATCGATGCAGGCCTCGCGATCGCGGCCATCGACGACGCGGTGGCGATTGGTGACGACTCTGCTGTCGCTGGGAACGCGCTGATTGCGCTTGGATCGATCCTCTCTCTAGCGACGATGGTCCCCGGCTTCGGAGTGATCGCCGTGGTGGGGGTCGGCCTGATCCTCGTCGGATCTGGAATCCTTGCGATCTGGTCGGACAGCGCTTGGGAGACCTACTTCTGGCACACCGAGTGGGGAACCGTGCGCAGTCCAGCAAGCGGGAAGCCCAACTGGTCACCAGTTCCCTTGAGCGATCTCAAGAACCCCCTCGACCCGGGCCCGCAGCTCGAGGCGCTGATCAATCTCCTGGCGTCCTACAGCCTCAGCGCTGGGGGCATGGGTCAAGGTGGACAACTTCAGATTAGCCCGGGCGTTCTTCACGAGGACGCACACTTCGAAGTCGAGTTGGAGGGTGAGTTCGTGGAATACGGTCCGCACAACGTGCGCATCGTCTTGGGGCGTCGCACGGGCAAGTGGCGCGTCGGTTGGAGGAGCGAGACCATTACGTGGATCGGTAGCGGTGACGAGTGGGAGGCCGAGACCTACTTCCGAACCGAGCCTGCTGGCGGAGAACTCAAGGTCCTTACGCTTAGCGTTCAGGGGATTGCCCCGGGTGAGCTGCTCGAGGCCAAGCTCTGGAAGGTACGGCTCGACCTGGAAGGGGACGGCAGGAGTTTCCTGCCTGGGACAGGCTACGTTCAGGTCCACTTCGGCAAGGACACCGACTTCGCCACCGGCACGATCGTGCCGTGAGCTACGATCCAGCGAACCAGCCAAGGAGACCCCATGAGCGAGCGTGAGCCCTTCTTCAGCGAAGAACACGAGATGTTCCGCGCCATGGTCCGCCAGTTCGTCGAGCGCGAGATGGCGCCCCACGCCGACGCGTGGGAGGAGAACGAGGACTTCCCCTCCGAGCTGTTCAAGAAGGCCGGCGAGCAGGGGCTGCTCGGGCTGAACTACGAGGAGGAGTTCGGCGGGGCCAACCTCGACTACTGGTACACGACGATCTACGTGGAGGAGCTCGTCCGCAGCCGCTGCGCGGGCGCCAACATGGCCCTCATGGTCCAGAGCGACATGGCGACGCCGATCATCGCGGACCTCGGCTCCAAGGAGCAAAAGGAAGAGTTCCTCGCGCCCGCGATCCGCGGCGAGAAGATCGCCGCCCTCGGCGTGAGCGAGCCCAACGCCGGCTCCGACGTGGCCTCGATCCGCACCTACGCCAAGAAGGACGGCGACGACTTCGTCATCAACGGCAGCAAGACCTTCATTACGAACGGCACGCGCTGCGACTTCGTGACCCTGATCTGCAAGACCGACCCCGAGGCCGGCCACGGGGGGATCTCGGTGATCCTGCTCCCGAGCGACACCAAGGGCTTCTCGGTCGGGCGCAAGCTGAAGAAGCTCGGCAACAAGGCCAGCGACACCGCCGAGCTGCACTTCGAGGACTGCCGCGTGCCCCAGCGCTACCTGGTCGGCCAGGAGGGCATGGGCTTCTACTACCTGATGCAGAACTTCCAGGGCGAGCGCCTGGTCGCGGCGCTGGCGGCCTGCGCCGGGGCGCAGCTCTGTATCGAGGACGCGATCCGCTACGGCAACGAGCGCAGCGCCTTCGGCCGTCCGATCATCAAGTTCCAGACCTGGCGCCACCAGTTCGCCCAGCTGCTGACCGAGGTCGAGGCCGCGCGTCGGCTGGCCTACTTCGCCGTCGACCTCTTCGACCGCAAGGTCGAGTGCGTGCGCGAGGTCAGCATGGCCAAGCTCTTCTGCTGCGAGCTGACCAACAAGGTGATCGACCGCTGCCTCCAGTTCCACGGCGGCTGGGGCTACATGGACGAATACGTCGTCTCGCGCGCCTGGCGCGACGCGCGCCTGCTGACCCTCGGCGGCGGCACCAGCGAGGTCATGCGCGAGATCGTCAGCAAGCTGAGCGAGCTCTAGCCCGTGCCTTGGAGCTGCCCCTCCTGCGCGCACCAGGTCGAGCTGGACGAGTCGACCTGCCCCGCCTGCGGGGCCGCCAAGTCGGCCTGGACGATCATCAAGGACCGCACCCGGACCATGGTCGTGCCGGGGCGCAAGCGCTTCGTGCTGCGCCGCGGCGAGTCCCGCCGCAGCGCGCCCGCCGGCGAGGCCACCCTGGTCCTCGTCGAAGCGGAGGAGGCGATCGTGCTCGACGAGGAGCAGGCGCGCCGGATCGCCGAGCGCGGTCACGTGCCGGCCCCCGCGGACCTGCTCTTCGTGGGCCTCTACCCGGGTAAGCGCAGCGACCTGAGCGTGACCGTCGAGGCCCTCTACGAGACCCAGGCCGGCGAGCCGCTCGAGGTCCCGCGCGAGCGGGCCGAGGGCGAGCCCGACCCGGTGTTGGTGGCCTTCGTGTTCCTCGACACGGCCGAGGTGCCCGCGGACCTCGAGTTCCCCGACGTCCAGATCGTCGCGATCGGCGAGGAGAACGAAGCGGGCTTCGCGCCCAGCGTCGAGTTCAGCGCGCTCGGCAAGGACGCTCAGGAGGTGCCCGCCGTGCGCAAGCCCCTGCCCAAGTTCGCCTTCTCGACCTAGCCGCTGACCAGCTGGACCTGCGGGCCCAGCGCCGCCGCGCGCTGCTCGCAGGCGGCGCGTAGCTCGGCGACCGAGGCGGTGGCCGCCGTCGCGAGGTGGCGGTCCAGGAGCGCGTGGACGCGCGGGAGCCGGCGCGCGCGGGCCTGCTCGAGCTTGGCGGCGGCCGCGGCCGCGCGCTGGGCGTCGTCGGGGTAGAGCCGCGCGGCGACCTGCGGCGCCGACTCGCTCTCTGCCGCGTCGAGCTCGGCCAGGGCCAGGGCGCACAGGGCCGGGTGCCCCAGCGCCAGCAGCGCGTCGGCCACGCGCGGGCCGACCCACAGGTCGGGGGGCGGGGCGCCGGCCGCCAGGCGCAGCTCGACGTCGCCGAGCTGGATCACGTCGCCGGGGCCCAGGCGGGCCAGCTTCACGGCTTGGCCCTTGTGCAGGGCGGGGGTCGAGCGGCCCTCGTCGCGCAGGACCCACACCCGCTCCAGCCGCAGCAGCGTGGCGTGGTGGCGCGAGACGGTCTTGTTGCGCAGGCGCACGTGGCACTTGGGGTCGCGGCCGATCAGGAGCAGGTCCTCGTCGCCGAGGGGGAGCCGCTCCCAGCCGGGCTCGCCGGCTTGGGCCTCCAGAGCCAGCTCCGCCGGCGGGCCCTGGGGTGAGCACTGCTCCCCCAGCTCGGTTCGCCCGCGCTCCCAGCTAGCCAGCCACTCGGCGGCGGGGCGCTGGCCGCGGAGCCAGTCCGCCCAGCGGGCCTGCTCGGCGGCCAGGGCCGGGGCGAGCTCCGGCAGCGGCCCCAGGGGCGCGAGGCGACGGGCCGCCTCCGCCGCGAGGCCCGGCTCGGGCTCGGCCCACTCGCAGGCCAGGGTCGAGGCGCGGGGGTCGCCCAGGCTGAGCAGGGCCAGCGCGGCCTCGCGGTCGAGCCGGCGCCGGCCGGGGGCGCTGAGGAAGGGCGCGCCCGCCGGGCGGTCGCGCGGGTCGCGCACGATCACGGGGACGGGGCCGAAGCGGAGCAGGTCGCCGTCGCGGAGCTGAGTCGGGCGCTCGAGCCGCTCGGCGCCGCGGAAGGTGCCGCTGCTCGAGCGCAGGTCGCGCAGCTCGTAGCCCTTGGGGCGGCGGCGGATCTGGGCGTGCTGGGCGTCGGTCCCCGCCAGCTTCAGGTCGGCCCGGGGTCCGCTCCCGATCACGAGGCGCGCGCCGAGGGGGGCCAGCGTCTCGCCGCGCGGGCTCGTCAGGCGGGCGCGCTCGATCGGCTCGCCGTGGAGGAAGCGCTCGAGGTCGTCCCGGCAGGCCGCCATGGAGCGGTAGCGGTAGCGGAGCGAGGGCGCGAGGAGCTGCTCCACGATCGCCTCGAGCTCGGGCGGGACCTCGGCGCGCTCGCGGAGCGGGGGGTATTGGCCGTCGCTGATCGCCTCGTGCAGCTCGTCGAGGGTCCGGCCCACGAAGGGGGGAGCGCCGCAGATCAGCTCGTAGAGCGTGACCCCGAGCGCGAACACGTCGACCTCGGGGGCGGGCGGGGCGCCGGCCCAGCACTCGGGCGCCAGGTAGGGCCCCGTGCCGAGGAGCTGGTCGGGCGCGGTCAGCACGCTCGCGAACACGTCCTTGACCAGGCCGAAGTCCACGATCCGGACCTGGCCGGCGGGGGTGCGCAGCAGGTTGGCCGGCTTGAGGTCGCGGTGCAGCAGCCCGTGGGCGTGCACGACGGCCATGCCGCGGGCCACGTCGCGGGCGACCCGGGCCGCCTCGCGCGGCTCGAAGGGGCCGCGCCCGACCAGGCGCTCGGCGAGGGACTCGCCGGGGACGAGGTCCATGACCAGGCAAGGCGGGTCGAGCTCGCCGTGGTGTTCGTGGACCCGCACCAGGGCCGGGTGGGCGGGCAGGCGCGCCAGGGCGGCGCCCTCGCGGGCGAAGCGCTCGCGCAGGCGAATGTCCTGGAGCTGGCTCTCCAGGAACTTGACCACCACCCGGGGCTCGTCGCCGCGGCGGGCGGCGAACACCGCGCCCATGGCGCCGGCGCCCAAGCGCTCCTCGAGCCGATAGCCCGCGACGACCTCGCCCACCTCTGGCATGCGCACGATTCTGCCAGCCGAGCCGGGCTCGCGCTCCCTCCGCTCGCCTGACCCGGGCCCGAGGCGTATCGTCGAGGCATGGTCGGCCCCCCTCCTCAGCCCTGGTCCGATCCGGAGGGCACGCTCGCCCCCGGCAGCCCGGGCGCGCTCCCTTCGGCCGAGGTCTCGCCGACCCCGGCGACCGAGGCCGCTCCCGTGCTCCGGGCGCGGCTGCCGCAGCCCGGGGAGCTGGTCGCGGGCTATCGGGTCGGGCGCCTGCTCGGGCGCGGCGGCATGGGCGCGGTCTACCTGGCTCAGGACCCCCTCGGGCGAGAGGTCGCGCTCAAGGTCCAGCTCGGCGGGCGCAGCGAGCGCTTCCACCTCGAGGGCCAGGCGATCGCCCGCCTCCAGCACGAGGGGATCGTGCGCGTCCACGCCCAGGGCTGCGACGAGCAGGGGCGCCTCTACTGCGTGATGGGCCTCGTGCCGGGCGGCTCGCTCGACGGCTACCTGAGCGAGCGCGCGCCCCTCCCCCTGCGCGAGGCGGCCGAGCTGATCCTGCAGGCGGCCGAGGCCATGGCCTACGCGCACGCGCAGCAGATCCTGCACCGCGACCTCAAGCCGGCCAACCTGCTGCGCACGCCCGAGGGGCGGGTCGTGATCACCGACTTCGGCCTGGCGCGGATCGTCGATCAGACCCAGCACCTCTCCATGACCGGCGACTTGCTCGGGACGCCGGCCTACATGTCCCCCGAGCAGGCCCGCGGGCAGGTCGGCGAGATCGGCCCCGCGGCCGATATCTACTCGCTCGGGGCGACCCTCTACGACCTGCTCTGCGAGCGGCCGCCCTTCGCCGACATGCCCGCGATCCAGCTCCTGCTCTCGATCGCGAACCTGGAGCCCGAGCCGCCCTCGGCGCACCGCGCCGAGATCGACCCGGGCCTCGACGCCCTCGTGCTGCGCTGCCTGGCCAAGGAGCCGGCGGATCGCTACCCCTCCATGGAGGCCCTCGCGGCCGACCTGCGCGCTTACCTCGCCGAGGGGGCCTCGGGCGTGAGCGCCCTGGCGAGCGCGCGGGCCCGCTCGCGCCGGACGGTGCTCGGGGTCGCGGCGCTGGGGCTGCTGGCCGCTGCGGCGCCCTTCGCGATCCTCGAGCTCCTCGCGCGTGACGAGCCTGCCAGCAGCGGGGCCGCTTCGCCCTTGCCCGAGGCGACCCCCGGCGAGGCGGAGGTCCGCCTGACCCTGAGGCCGGACGCGCCGCTCGAGGTCCCGCCCGGCGCGAGCGCGACCTTCCGCGTCGGGCCGGACCTCGGCGGCGTGCGCCTCGGCCTGCGCGGGCCGGCCGAGACGGAGGTTCGGGTCGTCGGAGGCGGCCACGAGCGCCGGCTCCGCTGCGAGGCGGACTGGGAGCTACCCTTGCTGCTGGTCCGCAAGGCCCAGCTCCGGCCCCTGAGCGACGGGGACTACGAGCTGAAGGTCGACCCCCAGGCCGCTGGACCCGTCGAGGTCCGCCTCGGCACTTGGGACAACGAGACCAAGGCGCCCCTCCCGCGGCGGGAGGCGTGGTGCGTGCCCGAGCTCGAGGAGTGCTTCCGCGGCGAGGAGGCGCTGGCGCGCGCCCGCGAGGTCCTCGAGACCTTCGCGCGGCGGCGCAAGGAGTTCGGCAGCCGACGCGGGCAGCTGCTCGGGAGCCGGCTCTACCAGCGGCTGCGCGACCTGGCGCGCACCGACGGGCTGCCGCCGGCCAAGCTGCTGCTGGCGGTCCTCGGCGGCTACGTGTTCCTCGACCAGGCGCCCGAGAGCTCGCCCCAGCGGGTCGCCCTCGAGCTGGTCTCGGCCAACCCCGACTGCTTCGCCGTGCGCTGGTATGCCGCGGAGGCCATTAGCGAGACCGAGCCGCGCGCGGCCAGCCTGCACTTCCGCCGCTGCCGCGAGCTGAAGCCTGAGCTGCCGGGGCCGCGCGAGTGGCTGCTGACCACCCTGGCCCAGGCGGGCGAGATCGAGGAGTTCGAACGAGAGGCGCGGCAGCTGGTCGCCATGTGCCCCTACAACTGGAAGGCGCAGCTGGCCTTCCTGATCGCGACCCAGCGCGGCGACGCCGCTGAGGCCGAGCGCTGCTGCGCCATGCTCACCACCCTCGGCTCGCGGCGGCTGCGGCCGGCCCTGGCCGTGATCGAGGGCGCGCTGCGCGGGCTGGCGAGGGCCGGCAAGCACGACGCTGCCCGCGCCCTGGCCCGCGCCTTCCTCGACGCGCAGCCCGCGCTCGAGGCCAGCGAGAGCCTGGGTGGCAAGGGAACGCGCCCCTGGAATCGCCTGGTCGTGTGCCGCGCGACCCTGCACTGCGAGGGGCGCGCCGCGGCGCGCAAGCTGTGGTCCGTGCGAGAGACCGCGGCTCCGCTGATCTACGCGCGCTGGCAGGCTCTGCGTCAGGACATCGAGGGCGAGTAGCTCAGCCCGCCGCGCTCAGCTGATGCTCGCGCTCTGGCCGTCGAGGGCGGTCCAGGTCTGATTGCCGACGATCCCGTCCACGCTGCAGCCGTTGCGCTCCTGGAAGCTGCGGACCGCGGCGTCGGTCAGGCCGCCGAAGATCCCGTCGGGGTCCAGCCCGTGGCCGTGGCGGTTCAGCTGCTCCTGGAGGAAGACCACCCACTCGCCCTGCGACCCGCGCGAGAGCAGCGGGCGCTCCCCGCTGGGCTCGCTGGGCTCGTTGGGCTCGACGGCGCTGGCGTCCTCGCGCTCGGGCAGGGGAGTGCACTCCTCGCCGAGGGGGCTCTGCGCGTCGATCTCGTCCTGGATCGCCTGCAGGAAGCGCAGCGGGTGGTAGGAGGTGATCCGGCTCGTCTGGGGCGCCTTGGGCCCGAGCCCGCTCGCGAACTGGAGCCGCTCGATCTCCTCGAGGGCCGCGTCGTACTCCGCGTCGTCGAGCTCCCAGGGGTGCTCGCGCAGCTTGGACCAGTCGCTGGCCGACCACTCCGACTGGTGCTGGACCACGAAGCCCCGCGCCTCGCGCGCCGCCTCGCGGGCCTCCTCCTCGCTGATCACGGGCAGCCCCTCGTCGTCTTCCTCCTCGGACTCGCTGCCCCAGGGCCAGGGCCAGTCCTCCTCCTCGCTGACCGCTCGCTTGTCGAGGCGGCGCAGGAGCTCGAGGTCGTCGGCGAAGCCGTCGCCGTCGGTGTCGGACGTGAAGAGCTCGAAGGGCGCGCGCTGGAACACCTCGAGGTCGAGGGGCTCCTCGCTCATGATCTCGAAGTGGAGCGTCGGGGCGCCGCTCAGCAGGCCGCTCTGGCCGATCACCTCGCCGCAGCCGACGAAGATCCCCGGCTCGATCACCTCGCCCGCCGCCAGGCGCGCGCGCTGATCGGGCTCGAGCTCGTCCAGCTTGGTGACCCAGTCGGGCTCGTCGAGCCCGCCGGACTCGTCGTCCTCCAGCGGCTGGAGGTGGTAGTAGAGCGACCACACGTAGGGGCTGTAGCTCTGGTTCCCCTGGATCTCGAGCTGGAGCTGGTGGCGGATCAGCAGGAAGCAGCGGCTGGTCTGACCCCCGTCGACGGGGGTGGGGTCGGCGCCGCTGTGCAGGCGAGCCGCGACGACCTCGCCCTCGGCGACCGCGAGCACGTCGCCCGCGCCGTGGAGGTGGATCCCGCCGTGCCACACGCGGTTCCAGCCGACAGGGTAGTAGCCGCCGACGCCGCCCTCGTTGTTGGCGTAGTGGGTCTCGAGCTCGCTCAGCGCGACGGGGTCGCGGGGGGCCTGCCAGCGCAGGGCGCCCCCGAAGGGCTCGAGGTCGTCGCCGCGCACGAGCGGGTAGGAGAGCACCCTGGAGCCGCCGGCGCCTTCGATCGAGCTGTCGGACTGGACGAGGTGAATGAACTCGGGGAAGCCCTCTCCGCCGACCGCGGGGTGATTCCCGCGCATGGTCTGGCAGCCGTCGCTCCAGCCGCGGGGCGTCGAGGCGGTGCCGCCGTTGTGGATGTTGATGTTCTGGTTCCAGGTCGGAGGGCCCTCGACGTCGAGCTCCTTGGGCGCGGCCCCGTTCGGGTACTCGTCGCAGGTGAAGGTCCGCACGCGCGGATAGGGCTCGAGCGCCAGCCGAGTGGCCTCGATGTGGCTCCCGAACTTGTAGCGGTGGAAGCCCTCGACCAGGTGGGACTTCCCGCCGTCCTTCGGGCCGTCGGGATGGTCCGCCGCCAGGGGCCCGAAGTTGCGCTCCGTGTTCAGCTCGAAGGCGCGCGCGCAGGGCCGGCCGCTGGTCGCGTCGCGGTAGGCCACGAACATGGTGTCGTCCCACTCCAGCTCGCGGGGCTTGGCGATCGGGTGCAGCTGGTTGGGGTCCAGTCCCCGCACGCCGAGCAGGTTGACCCGGCCCGGCTGCTCCTGGAAGTCGAAGCTCTCGCGGGTCGCGACCCCCGAGTCCCCTCCCTCGCTGTCGCTGGAGCTGTCGCCCCCGCGCGCCTGGCGCGCCAGGATCGCGTCGATCGTCCCCGCGTAGGTCGCCTGCGCCCGGAGCGTCGCCTTGCGCACGTGCTCGTAAAGGGCCCCCTGGGTGTAGCGAGACAGGTCCCAGCTCACGGGTCCTCCTAGAACGAGAAGCGGAAGCGCCGGCGCGCGTAGCGGGTCGGGAGCGAGCGGGGGTCCTGACGCAAGGCGGAGAGCTCCAGCTCGTTGGCGAAGCCAGCGCCGCCCTCCTCGCTGACGTCGATCAGGGTCAGGCCCTCGAAGAGGTCGGGGGCGAGCTCCTCGGGGCCGAACACGCAGAGCAGCTTGGCGTGGACCACGCCGCCCTCGGGCGGCGGGTCGGGATAGGGCACCTCGACCTGCAGCGCGTCGCTGGCCTGGGCCTCGTAGAGGACCTCGACGTCGACCTGCTCGGGGCGCTTGGCCTTGAAGGCCACGAAGAGCACCTTGGCCGGCGGCGGGACCTGGCCCGCGTCGGCGATCGCCTGGGCCTTGGCCTTGGGGATCACCGGCACATAGGTCGCCTGGACGAGCTCGAGCGCGCCCAGGGCGGGGTCGTCGGGCGCGAGCGGGCGCTGGATCGTGCCCCGCAGCAGGTCGAAGTGCTTGCGCGAGATCGCGAAGGCGCGGGTGATATCGGCGACTACCGTCCAGGCGGACTTGGCGTAGCCGCACTCGGGGCACACGCTGAGGCGGTCGTTGGCCTCGGCTTCACAGCTGGGACAGGACCAGGGCACGGCTCCTCCAGGCCCAGAGTCTACGCCGGCGGCTGGAGCGCGCGGCCTCCACCCAGGCCGGCTCGGGCCGGTATCTTTCCGGCATGGCCAGCGACCCGAGCTTGGAGGCGCGCGAGAACCACGTGCTCCGCGTTGCGGTAGCTCGCGGCTTCCTCGACCACACCCAGGCCGAGCGGGTGCTCGCCAGCGCGCCCGCGGGACAGCGGCTGGCCACGCTGGGCGCGCGCTTGCCCCCCGAGCAGCTCGGCGTCCTGCGCGCGGCCTACGCCGACTTCCCCTCCGCTCCGGAGACTGCCCCGGCGGCGTCCGATCCCGAGGGGACGCTGGCCCCGGGCGCGGCCGGGGCCGTGGTCGAGAGCAGCGCGCCCGCCCAGGCGGCCTCCAGGGGTCGAGGCCCCCGCCTGCCTCAGCCCGGTGAGCGGGTCGACGGCTACGAGGTCCTGCGCCTGCTCGGGCGCGGGGGCATGGGCGCCGTCTACGTGGCCCGGGACCCCGCCGGACGGGAGGTCGCGCTCAAGGTGCACCTCGGCAGCAGCGACGAGCGCTTCCGGGTCGAGGGCGAGGCCGTGGCCCGACTCGACCACGAGGGGATCGTCAAGATCCACGCCCTCGGGACCGACCCGGAGGGGCACCTCTACTGCGTCATGGGCCTGGTCCCGGGCGGGGCCCTCGACGCCTACCTCGCCGAGCGCCGCGTCCTGCCCCTGCGCGAGGCCGTGGAGATCACGCTCCAGGCGGCGCGCGCGCTCGGCTACGCGCACCAGCAGCAGGTCCTGCACCGGGATATCAAGCCGGCCAACCTGCTGCGGACCCCCGAGGGCCGGATCGTGATCACCGACTTCGGCCTGGCCCGCGTCGTGGATCAATCCCAGCAGCTCTCCCAGACCGGCCAGCTCCTGGGGACGCCGGCCTACATGTCGCCCGAGCAGGCCCGCGGCGAGGTGCGCTCGATCGGTCCGGGGGCGGATATCTACAGCCTGGGGGCCACGCTCTACGACCTGCTCACCGAGCGGCCCCCCTTCGCCGATCTCCCGCCGATCCAGCTCTTGCTCTCGGTCGCCAACCTCGAGCCCGCGCCGCCCTCGGCCCACCGCGCCGAGATCGACCCCGCCCTGGACGCGATCGTGCTCCGCTGCCTGGCCAAGCAGCCCGCCGAGCGCTACGCCAGCATGGAGGCCCTGGCCGCCGACCTCGAGGGCTACCTGCGCGAGGGCGCCTCGGGGGTCCAGGCCTACGCCGCGGCGCGCCGACCTACGCGCTGGCCCCTGGCGCTCGGGGCGCTGGGCCTCCTGGTCCCGCTGCTGGCGGTGGTCGTGGCGCTGGGCGAGGAGCGCGGCGCCGAGAGCGCGGCCCCCGGCGCAGGCGCCTCGCCGAGGGTGGCAGGAGCTGCCTCGCCCGCGCCCAGGGCGCAGCTGGCGCCCGCGGCGGTCGCGCCGCCCGAGGGTGAGCTGCTCGGGACGCTGGACTCCGAGGGCGAGCTCCTGGTCCAGGCCCGCGCGGGGGACGCGTCGCTCCTGTTCTCGCTCTCGGGCCCGCCGGGCGCGGAGGTCGAGATCGAAGGCGGGGGCGCCTTGCGTCGCGTGCGCTGCGAGGCGGGCTGGGCGACGCCCGCTCAGATCGTCCGCTCGCCGTCCTCCTACCAGCCCCTGCAGGTCGGGACCTATCGCCTGACCCTCGCCCCAGGCGAGTCCCGTCCGGTCCAGGTCGGCTTTCAGCGGCTGAAGAAGAAGACCCGCGCCATCTCGGTCGAGCCCTTTGCGGTCTTTCCTCCGGTCGAGCTCTGCCTCGAGGACCCCGAGCGGCGCGAGTCCGCCACCAAGCTGCTCGACCAGCTGCGCACGGTGCTCCAGCTGCGTCGCTCGGGAAAGCGTGTCGCCCCGCCCCCTGGACTCTTCAAGCTCTTGGGTGAGCTCCGTGAAGCCGAGGGGGGGCGGCTCTTCGGCTTGTTCGAGGCTGTGTTCGGTGCCTATCGCACGACCCTCAGGCCAGGCCCCGAGGAGTATGCGCCCGCCCAGGAGCTCGCGATCGAGCTCCTGGACGACTTCCCCGACGTGCTGGCGGTGCGCTGGCACGCGGCGCAGGGGCTCCTCGCTCGCCAGCGCTACGCCGAGGCGGCCGCGAGCTTCGCGCGCGGGCTCGAGCTGGCGCCGCAGCGCTTCGAGCTGCGCGAGGGCCAGCTCCGCTCCCTGCTGCTCGCGGGGCAGCGAGAGGAGGCCTACCTCGCCGCCGAGCAGGTCATCGCGCTCGCGCCCGGCTCATGGGACACGCAGGGCTGGCACGCGCTCGCCAGCTACGCGGTGGGCCGCGCCGACGCCAAGGCGGCCGAGCGGCTGATGGTGGCCCTCGACAAGCGGCGCAAGGTCGAGCGGCTGGTGGGTTGGCTGACCCAGCTCGACGCCTTGTTCGCGACCGACCCTGCGCCCGCGGGCGTCGCCGAGCTGGCGCGGATCTACCTGACGCGCGCTGCCCAATACATGGGCGGCGCCTACGACGCCCAGCCCGTGCTCGGCTGGCAGGCCCTGGCGCGCTTGCGCGCGGTGCAGCTGCTCCAGGGCGTCGAGCCCGCTCGTCGCCTGTGGAAGATCTCGCCCCAGGCCGCCAAGGGGGACGCCGAGGCGCGCGCGCGCTACGCCGCGCTCGGCGAGGAGCTCGGCGTCGCGAAGTGAGCGCCGCGTGGGTTGCCCGCATCCGTCACCAAGACCTGAGCTCCTCGCGCTAGAGGGCGATCACGGCGCGGCCTAGCCCTGAAGCGTCACCAGGATCTGGGCGTTTCGAGCTAGAGGGCGCTTGGCAACGGGGCTGCAGCTTGTGCAGCCGGGTTTCGCCCTTCGACACTCTGTATCAGAAGATTCTGGGGAC
>MDTG01162417.1_pt1 | contig 17224 bp, 19 predicted proteins | sample 811421 | NCBI WGS metagenome assembly MDTG01 (sample SAMN05326645, study PRJNA326480) | marine metagenome | isolation source: seawater | place: Pacific Ocean: South East | collected 2011
CTTACAAAAAATATATGTGATATTGTAATTAATGAAGCAATTTCAATAAATGAGAAGATCAAAGGATTAAATTTTTTAGAATTATTAAAAATTAGTCTAGCTGAAAAGTTATTAATATTATTAAATAAACAAAAATTTCCACTAAATAACATAATTGATTTTGAAAAAAAAACAGAAGAAAAAGTAAGAAATTTTAATATTATAGTAAATTATTATATTAACTCCATTTCAGTTAACAAAAAAAAAATTGATAATGATTCTTTGTTTTTTTCTTTTAATGAAACTTCTAATTTTGACATATATAAAGATGAAAAAAAATTCATTAGCTTACTTTTATACAAAAATACTGGAATTTCTTTGCCTAAGGGCACTATTATTAACAGCAAGTCTAATAAAAATACACTTTTAATTGAAATTCAGAATAAAGATATGGATGAAATATTGAAATAATAAAAAATGATATAATATTAAAGAAGTGATTGTTTTTAATTTAATTTGTTCCGAATGCGAATATCAATTTGAAGGCTGGTTTGATAATACAGCATCGTTTAATAGCCAAAAAAAAAATAAAGCAATTAATTGCCCTAATTGTGAAAGTACAAATATTAAAAAAACACTTGTTGCACCAAATATAGGAAAAAAAAGTAATTCAAAAAAAATTAAAAATAAAAAAACTATGGCTAGTAATATCAACAAAATAAAAAAAATTGTTGAAGAAAACTTTGATTATGTTGGTGATAAATTTACTGAAGAAGCAAAAAAAATTAAATATGGAGAAACAAAAGATAGACCTATATATGGAGAAGCAACAATTGAACAGACTAAAGAATTGTTAGATGAAGATATAAGTGTTACACCACTTCCATTTCAGTCAAACAAAAAAACTAATTAACTATTAAAACAGCTACAAAAATAATTTATTTTTGAATTATCATTTAGTTTCCATGATGATTTAAAAGGATCATAAACCATACCCTTAATTTTTATTTTTTTAAAATTATTATTAGATAAAAAAAACTCTAGTTCTTCTGGTTTTATAAATTTATGATAGTTGTGTGTATTTTTTGGTATCCAATTTAGTAAGTTTTCCGCTAAATCTATTGCAAAAAACTTTGAAATTAAATTTTTATTTATAGTTGATATAATTAATGCACCATTTGGTTTCAAATTTAATTTTATTTTTTTTAAAAAAGATTCCCAATCATCAAGATGTTCTAAGACTTCAAAAATTACAATTATATCAAATTTAGATTTTATATGTTCTTTTTCAAAATCTTTTACCATGTAATTTATATTTAAGTTATTTTCAGAGGAATGAAGTTTGGCTGCATTAATATTTTCTTCTACAAAATCTATTCCAGTTACTTTCGCTCCCAATTTAGACATACCTTCCGATATTAATCCACCTCCACAACCAACATCTAAAATTTTTATTTTATCTAGTTTTTTTTTATTAATTACATTCTGTATATATTTGATTCTAATTGGCTGAATATCATGTAAAACTTTAAACTTTCCATTTTTTTCCCACCACTCACCAGCTAGTCTAGAAAAATGATCAAATTCGCTTTTTTTTGATTTAAATCTCATGTTAAACCTTGTGTTTTACACTAATAATAATAATACCCAAATAGATTTAAATATATATCTATGAATACTATTGTAATGAAATTTGGTGGTACATCAGTTGCTGATACTGATAAGATAAAAAATATAGTAAAAATAGTTTCTAAAGAAGTTAAAAAAAATAAAATTATTGTAGTTTTATCAGCGATGGCTGGTGAAACTGATAAATTACAAAAATATCTTGATGATTTTAAATCTCAAAATTCTATTGAAAGTGATTTAGTCTTAACTTCAGGTGAACAAGTATCTATAGGATTATTATCAATAGCTTTAAAGAAAGAAGGAATAAATTCATTACCTCTTCTAGGCTGGCAAGTACCTATAATTACAGATGATAATCATGAAAAAGCGAAAATTCTTAAAATTGACAACAAAAGAATAAATAAATTTTTTGAAAACAACGACGTAATTGTATTAGCTGGCTTTCAAGGAATTAATGTAAATGGAAATATTACATCACTTGGAAGAGGGGGGTCAGACACAACTGCAGTTGCTATTGCTTCAGCAGTAGAAGCTGAAAGATGTGACATATATACTGATGTAGAAGGTGTTTATACAACTGATCCTAATATTGAAAAAAATGCAAAAAAAATTTCTAAAATGTCTTATGAAGAAATGCTAGAAATGTCTTCAACTGGAGCAAAAGTGTTACATACAAGATCAGTTGAATTAGCAATGAAAAATAATTTAATTTTACAAGTTTTATCTTCTTTAACTAAAAAATCAGGAACTTTCATAGTTGATGAAAATGAGCTAATTGAAAAAGAAATTGTTAGCGGTGTAAGCTATAGTAAAAATGAAGCTAAAGTTACTATTTCTGGAATATTAGATAAGCCTGGTATTTCTGCAAAAATTTTTAGTCTTATGTCAGAAAATAACATTAATGTTGATATGATAGTTCAAAATATATCTCAAGATGGAATATTAGCGAATATTACTTTTACAATAAATCAGAAAGATTATAATTTAACTAAATCTGTACTTGAAAATAATAATAATGAATTGGATTACAAATCTTTGTCACTTGATAAAAATGTTGCAAAAATTTCAGTTATAGGAATGGGAATGATGTCTCAATCTGGTGTTGCTGAAAAAATGTTTAAAACACTTGCCAAAAATGCAATAAATATACTTGCTATTTCAACATCTGAGATAAAAATAAGTGTCTTAATTGATAAAAAATATACAAATATAGCTGTGAAATCTTTACATGAGGTTTATAACCTGTAGAACTAAAGTCTTATGAAACTTGTTGGAGAAAAACTAAAAAAACAAAGAGAAATAAATAATCTTACATTAAAAAATGTATCTGATGAATTAAAAATATCTCAAGATATTCTATTTGATTTAGAAAATAATCAAATTAAAGACAAAATTAATTTTGTATTTTTGATCGGTCATTTAAGGTCTTATTGCTCGTATTTAGATTTAAATGAAAATGAGCTTATAGATCAATTTAGAAAAGAACACTTTCCAGAAGAAAAAAATGAATTTGAAATTGAAAGGCCTATAATAAAAAATAATAATATACTTTCTAATAAAGTATTTTCACTTTCTCTAATTATAATTATTTTTTCTTCATTCTATATATTATTTATTAGTGATAATAGACCTTCAAGAGAATATGCTGTTATTCCAGATTTACCTGAAAATTATATACCAATTGTTGAAAGTGCAAATTTGGAAGAAGTTAAAAATGAAAAAACTAAAAATACAAACGTAAATAATTTAAATTATGCAAAAATAGATGATAATATTAATTCCTCAAGTGCAATAGCTGCTTCATCTAAAATAAAAGATGATATACCTATTCTAATTACTCTAAAATTTTTAGATGATACTTGGATTCAATTAAGAGATGAAAATGATGAAATGATTTTAAGTCAACTTATGAATAAAGATGATGAATATTCTTATGATTCTAATTTAAACTACTCAATTACATCTGGTAATGCTGGACACATTTTAGTTTTGATAAACCAAAAAGTTAGAGGTAAAGTAGGCAAAAAAGGACAAGTAGTTGATTCTCTAGTTTTAGATAAAAATTTTAATAATTAGTTATATGTTAAGATCATACCAAAAAATTAACAGAAGAAAAACGCGTGTTGTAAATGTAGGTAATATCTTAGTTGGAGGAGATAATCCAATACTAGTGCAAACTATGACAAACACCCTTACAACAGATGTTCGTGCTACTTTAAATCAAATAAATCGAGTTATAAAATGTGGAGCAGATTTAGTTAGAGTATCTGTGCCAGACAAAGAGTCAACTAAAGCTCTAAAAGAAATTACTAAACATAGTATGGTGCCAATAATAGCTGATATACATTTTCATTATAAAAGAGCAATAGAAGCAGCTGAAAATGGAGCTAGTTGTTTAAGAATAAACCCAGGTAATATTGGATCAAAAGACAAAGTAAAAGATGTAATAAAAGCTGCTAAAGATAATAATTGTTCTATGAGAATTGGAGTTAATGCAGGAAGTTTAAATAGAAAAATATTGGAAAAATATTCAGAACCAAATCCAGATGCTTTAGTAGAGAGTGCTATAGATAATATTAAAATTCTAGAAGATAATGACTTTTTCAACTTTAAAATTAGTGTAAAATCTTCTGATATATTTATGGCTATCAAAGCGTATGAAAGTCTTGCTAAAAAATGTGATTATCCTCTTCACTTGGGTATCACTGAAGCAGGAGGAAGAAGAACTGGTTCAATTAAATCATCAATTGGCATGGGAAGTCTTTTACTTGGAGGAATTGGTGATACTATAAGAGTTTCATTATCAGATGAACCTGAAGAAGAAATAAAAGTTGGATATGAAATTTTAAAAAGTTTGGGTATTAGAAATAGAGGAGTAAAAATTATTTCTTGTCCCTCATGCGCAAGGCAACAATTTCAAGTTATAGACTTAGTCAAAAAATTAGAAAAATCTTTAGAGGATGTCGAAAATCCCTTGACAGTATCTATTATTGGTTGTGTAGTAAATGGTCCTGGTGAAGCAAACATGACAAATATTGGAATAACTGGAGGTGGTAATAATACTCATATGATATATTTAGATGGTAAAAAAAATCATATAGTTAAAGACATAGATTTAGCACCATATTTAGAAAATATTATAAGAAAAAAAGCTAATAAAAATATAGAGAAATAATATGAAAATTAATCCTGTAAGAGGAACTCATGATTTATTTGGAAAAAATATTAAGAAGTTTAATAAGATTATATCTGATGTTAAAGATATTGCATATCAATTTGGTTTTAATGAGCTAGTCACACCAATTTTTGAGAGTACTGCACTATTCAAAAAACCTTTAGGTGAACAGAGTGATGTAGTTTTAAAAGAAATGTATACTTTTAAAGATAGGAATGATGATGAGATTACACTGAGACCAGAATATACTACACCGATGATTAGGGCAGCAATATCAAATGGTCTCCTAAATAACTTACCAGTTAAATTTTTTGGTACGGGGCAAATGTTTAGAAGAGAAAGACCTCAAAAAGGAAGATATCGACAGTTTAATCAAATTAATTTTGAAAATTTTGGTTCTAATGATTCTTTTGCAGATGTTGAAATTATAAATTTAGCAAATTTATTAATTAAAAAAATACTTCCTAATAAGAAAATAAAATTACATATTAATTCATTAGGTACTAGAGAAAATTTAATTAATTATAAAAAAACTTTAAGTCATTATTTTAATCAAAATAAAAATTTTTTATCTAGTGAAAGTAAAGATAAAATTCAATTAAATCCTCTTAGAATACTAGATTCGAAAAATATTGAAGATAAGGAAGTTATTGATAAAGCGCCAGTTTTAATTGATTTTTTATCTAAAGAAAATTTAAATGAATATGAAGAAATAAAAAAATGTCTTAATGATTTGGATATTACAGTTTACGAAAACACAAGTCTTGTGCGAGGATTAGATTATTATTGTAATACCGTTTTTGAGTTTAAAACTAATGAAATTGGAAGTCAGGATACCTTAATTGGTGGAGGGAGATATGACGGACTTATAGAAGTTCTTGGCGGTAAAGATATTCCAGGTGTTGGTTGGGCTGGCGGAATTGAACGAATGATGCTTTTAATGGATGATGTTCAATCACAAAATCAATCTATTCATTTAGCAATACTTAATCAAAATTATAAATCACATGCTTTTAAAATTTATGATTTTTTAATTAAAAATAATTTATCTGTTTTTTGGAATTATAAATATAATTTAAAAAAATCTTTATCGACAGCTAATGAACAAAAAGCAAAATTTATTGTAATTATTGGTGAAGATGAAAATATTAATAATCATTATACAGTTAAAAACTTATTAAATGGAGAGCAAAAAGTAAAAGATCTATCCAATATTATGGAATTTATTAAATGATAAATTTTGAAAAACAATTTAAAAATATTGAAATAAAATTCAGAGATATAGAAAATAATCTTAATAATCAATTAGATATAAATAAAGATAAATTAGTACAACTAAATAAAGAATATGCTGATTTATCACCTATTGTTGATACTATTAAAAAATATAAGGAAGATAAGAATGAGTTGAGTGAACTCTCTAAACTAATTGATGATAAAGACAAATCAATAAGAGAAATTGCAGAAATTGAATTCAAAGAAAAAAGAAAATCAATTAATTTTCTTGAAAATGAGTTGATGAAATTGTTAATTCCTAAAGATGAAAATGATAAAAAAAATTCAATTCTAGAAATTAGAGCAGGAACAGGTGGAGATGAGGCATCATTATTTGCTGCTGATTTATTTTCAATGTACCAAAGGTTCTCTGATTTAAATAACTGGAAATTTGAAGTATTATCAATATCAGAGACCGGTTTAAAGGGAGTTAAAGAAGTAATTTGCAATATTTCTGGATACAATGTTTTTTCAAAATTGAAATATGAGTCAGGTGTTCATAGAGTTCAAAGAGTACCAGCAACTGAAAGTAGTGGAAGAGTCCATACCTCTGCTGCAACTGTAGCTGTTCTTCCAGAGGCAGAAGAAGTTGATATTATTATTGCAGAAAAGGATTTAAGAATTGATGTTTTTAGATCAAGTGGACCAGGTGGCCAGTCTGTAAATACTACTGATAGTGCAGTAAGAATAACTCATATTCCTTCAGGAATTGTAGTTTCACAACAAGATGAAAAATCTCAACACAAAAATAAAGCAAAGGCATTAAAAATTTTGCGATCTAGAATTCTTGATAATGAGATACAAGAAAAAAATAAAAAAAGATCACTTGAAAGAAAGAATCAAGTTGGTTCAGGTGATCGATCTGAAAGGATTAGAACATATAATTTTCCCCAAGGGAGAGTATCAGATCATAGGATTAATTTAACTTTATATAATCTAAATGAAATTCTTGAAGGTAACTTAAATGATTTAATTAATCCATTAATAGCAGGTGATGAGGCAAGTAAATTAGCTGAATTAGGAAATGAATAATTTTATTCTTTCAAATTTAAATAAATTAAAAAAAATAGATATTCCAAACCCTGAAATTGATCTTAGGGTTCTTTTAAACTATTCAAAATATGCAAAAAATGAAATTATTTTAAGTAATATTAATAGAAATGATATTAATGTAAAAAAATTTAATAAATTTTTAAATAGAAGATTAAAACATGAACCTGTTTCAAAAATTATAAATAAAAAAAGTTTTTGGAAAGATGATTTTTATGTAAATGAATTTGTTTTAGATCCTAGACCTGAAACTGAGGGCATTATTGAAGAAAGTTTAAATTTAATTAAAAATAAAAAACGTAATATTAAAATACTTGATATTGGAACTGGGTCAGGAGCCATAGCGATATCATTATCGCGTGAATTTAAAAATGCAAGTATTACTGCAATAGATATTTCAGATAAAGCAATTAATGTAGCAAATAAAAATATTTATAATAAAAAATTACAACATAAAGTTAAAATAAAAAAAGTTTCTTTAGATAAAATTAATACCAGTTTTGATCTTATAGTTTCCAATCCCCCATATTTGACAAAATCTGAATATAAAGATCTAAGTATTGAAATAAAAAACTTTGAACCCAAAATTGCTCTAGATGGAGGAAAAGATGGTCTAAATTTTTATAGGAAATTAGCTAAAAAAGTACCAGAAATAATGAATAAAGACGCTCATTTAATTATTGAGATTGGAGAAAAGCAACTTAATTCATGCAAAGAAATCTTCAAATTTTCAGGTTTAAGTTACATAAAAAAAGTACAAGATTTACAAAAAAAAGATAGAATTATGTTGCTATCAAAGTTATAGGATAAATATAATAAGAAAATTATAATTTAAGATTTAGGTTTAAATTAAAGAGTTTTCACTAAAATAACTAATAAAAATTATGTATACGAAGAAAAATGGTCGCGTGACCTTTAAATCAAATAGAAGACCAAATTATAAAAGAAACAATAATTATGGTTCTAAAGGTAGAAATAAAGGAAATATTACGCAACAATATAACAAATATTTAAAATTAGCTAAAGATACTTTTAGTTCAGGAGACAGAATACAATCTGAATACTATTTTCAATTTACAGATCATTATTATCGTTTGATGGTTGAACTAGGTATAAGTCTAGAAGAGCAGGAACCTTCTCAAGAATCAAAAGTAAACAATAGTGAAAATACTAATTCAGAAGAAACTAAAGAAGCAGTTGAAGTTGAAAAACAGAACGTTCAAATAGAAAATCAAGATAAAGAAGATGAACAATCAATTGAATCTGTTCAATTTATTTCAGAACCTGTTAAAAAGAAAAAAGTTAGAACATCAAAATAATTATTCAAATAAATTATTTAAATGATTTGCTAATATAACTTTGTAACTTTTCTCAAATCTTTTAAATTCATCATTTTCTAAAATTTTTCCTGATGGCAATTTTAATGTCATCGGATTAATTTGTTTGCCCTGATATATTATTTCATAATGTAAATGAGGACCGGTAGATCTACCTGTACTTCCTACATACCCAATAACTTCTCCTTGATTAACCCTAATCCCCTTACTAATACCTTTCTTATAACCACTTAGATGGGCATAAGCAGTTTTATATCCATTATTATGTCGAATACGTATATATTTCCCATAACTTCCATTTCTTGCAGCAATTTCAATTACTCCATTTCCACCAGCATAAACTGGAGTCCCTCTCGGTGCGGCAAAGTCAATCCCTTTATGCATTTTATTATAACCGAGAATTGGATGTTTCCTCATTCCAAAATTAGATGAAAGTTTGGCACCATCTAAAGGAGTTTTTAATAAAGATTTTTTTACATTTTTACCTTCTCTATTAAAATAATCTTTGTAACCATCATCTGTAATAAATTTAAAATATTCTAATTCATTTTTTTTTACTGAAATTTTTGCATATTCCAAATCTCCATAATAAGAATTTGATTTATCCTCTACATAAATTTTTTGATAAGATACTGAAACTAATGTATCTTTTATTATATCTCTTTGAAAATCTAGATCAAAACTAAATAATTGAATTAGTTTAATTAATATTTCATCTGGAATTCCATTTATTTTACCATCAGAATATAATGAATTTTTAATTAAAAACTCATTAGAAGCAGTATCAAAAATTGTTTCTAATTCTAAAATTTTTGTTTTGATATCTTTATCTATTTCAACAATCAAGTCAGTTTTATAATCAAGTTCTAATTTTATTTTTCTAATTTCATCTTCATTGTTAAGATAAAATAATATTTTTTGACCAATATTTAATTTTTTTAAATTAAATAATTGATTTATTGAATTAATTATTTCAAATTTTTTTTCATTTTTTAAACTAATATCATCTAAGATTTTAGAAAAAGTCTGACCTTTTTTTACTGTTATTAAAACTTTATTATATTTTTTTTCATCATTTTGAATAAATTTATTATCTAATTTAATAATATTTTTAATTTCATTTTGTTTTAAATTTTCATTACTGTTAATTATATTTTCTTTATTTTTACTGGAATCTAATTGAGTTAAAATATTTTTACTTAAATCTAATTTTAATGCATTTGATACAAAAATAACTAAACCAATAAAAATTATAAACAATAGCGTTGAGTGTTTAAAGTTTGCTAACATTAATTATAAGTATTTTGAATCATAATAAATTAAAGGTCTTAATTTATTATTATTCATTACTTTTAAAACTTTACATATAAAAATTATATGATCACCTTTTTTTATTTTATTAATTATACTACATTCTAAATTTGAGACACAATTACAAATTAATGGACTGCCATTTTGTGAAATTTTATATTCCACTTTATCCCAATCAGGATTTTTTTTTGCAAAATTTTCTGAAATTTTTTTTTGTTTATTACTTAAAATATTAATTGAAACTAATTTTGATGTTTTGAATATATTTAACTTTGTTGATTTAATATCAAGAGAAAATAATATCAGTGGTGGTGATAAAGATAATGAACTAAAGGAATTAATAGTTTTTCCAACTAAATTAGAATTTTTAATAGTAGAAACTATTGTTATCCCTGTGGTGAATTTTGATAGAGTTTTTTTAAAATTGTTATTATTTACTTTTTTCATATGTTTTTTTGCATAAATATTGCATCTATCCATTTACCATTTTTAAAGCCTATTTTTTTAAATATAGCTACTTTTTGAAATCCATTCTTTTTATGAATTTTTATTGAACCTGTACTATCTATACCTCCTATAACAGCAATAATTTTTTTTATATTTTTGTTTCTTTTTGAAATATTTATCAACTCTTTAAGCAATTTGCTTCCAATTCCTTTATTTAGATATTCTTTGTGTACATAAACTGTATTTTCAAAAGTATATCTATAACCACTTTTTTCTCTAAACTTATTTAAATAAGCAATTCCCACAACCTTATTTTTATCTAAAGCAACTAAATAAGGTAATTTATTCAAATATATTTTTTTGTAATTATCATAAAAGGTTTTGTGAGAAATTATTTTCTCCTCAAAATTTGAATAAGAGTTTTTTATATAATAATTATATATTTGATGAGCCTCTTTTATGTGTTTTTTTGTGATTTTTATAATTTTTAATTTCATTAATGTTTTTTTATAGATTTATTTTAAATTTAGAATATTTAATTATTTTTGGGTGCGTAGCTCAGTGGTAGAGCACTGCCTCGACACGGCAGGGGTCACAGGTTCAAATCCTGTCGCACCCACCACTAGAGCACAAAAAAACAACCTCACAATATTACCTTATTTTAATCACGAACCTGCCTAATTTAATCAATACACATTAATTTGTGGCACTTGTTAAGAGAATAGTTCTTTTTTTAATTACTTTATTATTCATTAATATCCTCCTATTTGGTGCCACAAATGGATTTACAAAAAATGATAATACGGAATTTTTTTATTGGATAAATAACATTCAGTAATTTTATTTTGTTTTATTAAATATAGATTCAGTAACTATTCTGTATCCTTCTGGTTTATAATGACCATGAGATCTAAAAGGAAACAAATTTAGCGGATCTTTTTCAATTTCAAATACTTCATTATGAATATCAATAAATGGAATACTTAGCTCATTTACCATCTTTTTTATTAATTCATATTCTTTATTATTAATATTATTATTTAAATAACGAACGTAGGACGGCAAATAAACAAAATATAGTTTAGAGTTATTTTTTAAAGTTAATTCTTTAACCAGTTTAAGTATTTTTTTAAACTCTTTTTCTGGAATCTGAGGATTTATTTTAGATTGAGGGAAAATTAAAATTCTTAAATTATAAATTTTGATAAATTTTATTAATTTAAAAAAAAATTTATCTTCTTTTGTTTTGGTTTCTTTTTGTAAAATAAGTAATCTATTTGCTAATTTATTAATCTGATCTTGTTTAGATTTAAGATTTTGAGTAAAATTTAAATCATTAAGATAGTTTATCAAGAATTCATTTTTTAATTCTGACTGTAGATTACTTAGATCATTTCTCTCATAATATAACCACAAAACCTTTTTTACATTTGTGTCCAAATATTCTCTTAAAGTTGCATACTCTATCAATGGTCCATTCCCACTATATCCTATATTTATTACAGATTTATTTGATAGTTTCCTCAAAACTGAGCCTATATCATTTGGTCTATTAACACACATTCCATGTGCAAAAGAATCACCAACTATCAAATATTCAATTTCATTTTGCTCCCATTCTTTATCAGGATTGTTAAATCCATATCTATCACTATCATAAATTGCATAGTATCCATTTTCATTACATAAAATAGTTTTGGCGTTTGAAATACCAGATAAAGGAAAAATTTTATTTTTTTTAGGTAAATAATAATTAGGAAGAATTGCAATTTTAATGTTATCATTATTTTGCTTTAAATCTTCATAAATTTCTAATTTTGATCTTTTATCATACTCTTTTCCTGTATTCTTTTTATAGAGTTGATGAACTTTGAATTTATTTTTTGCAATTTGTTTTTTACTAATTATTTCTTGTGATATTAAGTAAGCTTCAAACAAATACAAACCTATAAAGATACTGATAAGAATAATAATTAAATATTCCTTTATTTTTTTATTTAAAAAAAAAGTTATAATTGAAAATAGTAATAGGGAAAAAGAAAAAATATAATATATTAGATAATAATTTCTTTTTTCTGCATTCCAAACTATTTCAGATTTATAAAACGTATAAAGAATTAAAAATAATGAAAATATTAAAAAAGTTGGAGAAAATATTTTGTTTATAAGTTTCATTAAAAAAATTAATTAATCCAATTCATAATTTTCATGATATTTTATTTTTAGGCTTTTTGACTGTTCTTCTTTTAATAAAACATAGTTTCCTATTGCTAAAGCATCTAAATTAGTACCCATAAAACATTTTAAAGCATCTATTGGTTTGCAAACAATTGGTTCTCCTCTTATATTAAAAGATGTATTAACAACTATTGGGCATCCAGTTTCATTATAAAATTCAGTTATTAAAGAGTGGAAAAGTGCATTTGTATCCTTATGAACTGTTTGAATACGTGCCGAATAATCAACATGTGTAATAGCGGGAACAGAAGAACGCGAAACATTTAATTTGTCAATTCCAAATAATTTTTTTTCCTCTGTAGTCATTGCACGACATTTATTTTTTTTAACATTTGCAACTAGAAGCATGTAAGGACTATCAGTATCATGTTCAAACCAATCACTAACACACTCTCTGAGAACACTTGGTGCAAATGGGCGAAAACTTTCTCTAAACTTAATCTTTAAATTTAATTCTTTTTGAATTAATTTTGAGCGCGGATCCGCTATAATACTTCTTGAACCTAAAGCACGAGGTCCAAATTCCATCCGACCTTGCATCCAACCAATCGATTTTTTGTTTTTAAGTAAACTTACTATTCTTTTAATTAATTTTGTATCAGAAAACTTTTCAAATTTAGCACCAAATTTATTTAGATCATTTTCAATTTCTTCATTTGAAAATTGAGGACCTAGGTAAGAACCTTTCATTGAATCATTTTTATTAAAAGAATTTCTATTTTTTTTATGATGTTGATACCATGCCAATAAAGCCGCTCCCAAAGCACCACCAGCATCTCCAGCAGCTGGTTGTATCCAAATATTTTCAAATATTTTTTTTCTTAATAAAATTCCATTAACAACACAGTTAAGAGCAACTCCTCCAGCTAAACAAAGATTTTTTTCTCTAGTTTCCTTCGATATATTTTTTGCAATTTTGATAACTATTTCTTCAGTTACTCTTTGTATTGATGCTGCTAAATCCATATGATGTTCAGTTAATTCAGCTTCAGGCTTACGAGGTGTGCCTCCAAATAACTGATTAAATTTCTTATTAGTCATTTTGAGATTAGTAGCAAAACTAAAATATTTCATATTTAATTGAAAACTGCCATCTTCAGAAATTTTAATTAGTTTTTCTTTAATTATTTTTGAGTATTTAGGTTTGCCATATGGAGCAAGGCCCATTACTTTATATTCTCCAGAATTAACTTTAAAACCAATATAATAAGTAAAAGCAGAATATAATAATCCTAAAGAGTGAGGAAAATTTATTTCTTTTATAATATTAATTTTATTCTCATTACCAATTGCAAGCGATGTAGTAGTCCATTCACCAACTCCATCCATAGTTAATATGGCAGCTTTTTTAAAAGGAGAAGGATAAAAGGCACTTGCTGCATGTGACATATGATGCTCAGAAAATAATAATTTTTCATTCCAATTTTCTAATTTTAAAATTTTATTTAGTTCATTTATTATTTGATATTTTTGAAAAAGTTTGTCTTTTACCCATATTGGCATTGCTGCTGCAAAACTCTTAAATCCTTTTGGAGCAAAAGCTAAATAAGTTTCTAAAAGGCGTTCAAACTTTAAAAAAGGTTTCTCATAAAAAACTATATTAGTTATTTCATTTGCTGAAATTTTAGCTTCATTTAAGCAGTAAATAATTGAGTTAGAAGGAAAGTCAGAGTCATGTTTCTTTCTTGTAAAACGTTCTTCTTGAGCTGCTGCTAAAATATTTCCATTCTTTAATAAACAAGCAGCACTATCATGGTAATATGAAGAGATTCCTAAAATATACATTATCTTTATTTTAGAAAATTGTATAAATAAAAGGAGCAACAATTGAACCTTGAGCTAATATTAACAATCCACCAAAAATAAGCATTATTATAATTATAGGCAATAACCAAAGTTTTTTACGAAAGCGAAGGAATGTCCATAATTCTATTATTAATTTCATTCTAATATTGTTTATTTAAAAAGTCAGTAGCTGTAAAATTATTTTGACGAATTCTCCAACTAGATTTATTTGAAACTGTTTTAAGATTTAGTTCATCTCTTCCAAATAATCTAGTTATTATACCAATCGGCGTAAAAATAATAAAAAAAATTAATCCTAATACAATTGGGCTGATTATTTTACCTAATATTAAGCCAATTTTCATCCATAATTTATTTAAGGGTAATAATAAATCTGCTTTAATTATTGTAACTATAAAAAATAAAACAGATAAAATTAAAAAAGTAATTATTAAGTATTGAGATTGTTTGGATAAAAAGTAAAAAAATAATATTAAAAAAACAATTGTGAAAAAAAAACCAAATTTTCGATTTGATGGGATTTTAATATTATTTTTCATATTTATTAATTTAAATTTTATAACAAAATATACAATAATATAATTAAAGTATTTAAAAAATTATTGTAAATCAATATAAATCCAGAATTAATTATCAAGTTATATGACTGTGAATTTAATTTATATTATTAATTTTTTTAATAATTTTTAATAGTTCAGCTTATTATTTCTTATTTTTTTATTTCTGTTGAAAATAAAGTTATCTAATTTTGATTTTTTGTGAGGATTAAATACATGGAATATTGCATTAACTTTTAAGTTAGAATTTTTTAAAGCTTCATTACCGTGAAGTGATCTATAACCATAAAATAGTAATACTTTATTATCGTGTCCTGAAATTGTTGTTGCTTTTAATTTTTTTTTAAAAAAACTTAAATTTAAAATCCATCTTGAAAATAAATTTTGAAACATAATTTTGATTAAATAATTATTTATACTATTACTGCTTTTTTTTCTTATATTTGGGTATAAGATTAGTGATCCTGTTGATCCCTTTAAGTCATTTACACTTTTTTTAATTGTGATGATCATAGTCAAATAAAAAGCATCAAAATGTAATTTTGAGCTTAAATTTTGATTAAGATTTTTTTCATTTTTTTGATAAGAAATTACATTGTGAATGTCTAAGTCATCATTAATTTCAATATTATTGTATGTTAAAATTTTTTTATAAATATTTTTGAATTCTTTTGACTCTTTAATTTTATTGAATGGATTATTTTCTATTTCATTATCTGCTATAGAAAAACATCTATTACCATATCCATCAATTTTTGTTTTCTTTTCCAAAGGTTTAATATTATGATTAAAAAAATTTTCAATCTCTAAATCTAATTTCTTATCCCAAAATTTATCTATTAAACAATACCCATTTTTTTCAAGTTTTTCACAAATATCATTTAAATTATAATTCATACAAATTTTTTATAGATTTATTTATAATTTAGAATAGTTAATTGCCCAAATATAACTTAAATTTAAGTATTTAATTTAACATAATAAATTAAATTTATTAAAATGTTATAAAAATAAAAATATTACTATTGAAATTTACTAAAAAAAACTAAATAACAATATTATGAAACTTTTATATACATCTACTATTTTAGCAGCTTTAATCTTTCTTGTGATTGATATTATTTGGCTAAGTTTTGCAGTAAAATCGTTTTATAGACCCAATATTGGTCATCTGCTATTAGATAAACCTGTAATGTGGGCAGCGGGTTTATTTTACGTAATATATGTTTTAGGAATAGCAATAGTAATTATTCAGCCATCTTTGAATTCCAATGATCTTAATTCAGTTATCTATAAAGCTTTTATTTTTGGATTAGTTGCATACGGAACATATAATCTTACAAACATGGCAACAATAAAGGGCTGGTCTCCAAGTGTTGTTTTTGTAGATATGTTATGGGGAGGAACTCTTACAGCATTTTCTTCTTATTTAGGAATTTTATTTGCTAAAAAGTTAATTGTTTAATCTGCGGAGGTTAAACTCTAATAAATCTTTGAGAATTGGATTATTTTTAAATTCTTTTTTATTTTGTATAATAAATTCATTAATTATTTTTTTACAATATGTTATTACATTTTTTTTACCAATTATGCTTTGAAGAGTCCTCTTTCCTTGTTTAATATCTTTACCAGGAGTTTTACCCATTTTTTTAAAACTTTTAGTTTCATCAAGTAAATCATCAATAATTTGAAAAACTATTCCAAATGTAGACCCATATTTTTTACTAAAATTAATTCTACTTTTTGATTCACCTAAAATTATAAATGGTGCCGCAAATGAAAATTCAAATAATTTTCCAGTTTTCTTTTTATACATATTTATAATTTTAAACTTACTTAATTTTTTATTTTCATACAATAGATCTAAGGATTGACCACCTGCTAAACCATCATAACCAGTACACATTGAAAGATAATTTAAGAGTTTTAAATTTTTTTTTGGATTAATATTTTTTAAGTCATCTGAAAGTAATTCAAAAGCAAGATCATGCAGAGCATCACCTGCTAAAATTGCTGTAGCTTCATTAAATTTTTTATGCGTACTTGGTTTGCCTCTCCTAAAGTCATCGTTATCCATACTAGGAAGATCATCGTGAATTAGAGAATAAGAGTGTATTGATTCTATAGAGGAAGAGATTAACATCATATTTCTACTAGATAAATTAACCATTTTTGAAGATTGAGATACTAGAAAAGCTCTAATTCTTTTACCACCATTAATTGAGCTATAAATCATAGCTTTAGATAAAACACTATTATTTAGCTTATGCTTCAATAGTTTTTTGTAATATTTATCAAATTTAGATTTATGTTGATTTATTAAGGTATTTATTTTCATAATTGTTTTTTATATTTGTTTTAGTTTTTAAATTATTTATTACAATAATTTAAATATTATAATATGAGAATTGAAGAAGAAA
>MDTG01416097.1_pt1 | contig 17224 bp, 20 predicted proteins | sample 811421 | NCBI WGS metagenome assembly MDTG01 (sample SAMN05326645, study PRJNA326480) | marine metagenome | isolation source: seawater | place: Pacific Ocean: South East | collected 2011
AAGTATGGAATCAAAGTTCTAGCATATGGCCATCCCAAAGATAATGAAAACAAAATTTACCAAGTTTTAGAAGTAGAATCTTTGGAGAAAATGCAAGAAGCTATGCAGGATCCAGAAATAGCAAAGGCAAGAACAGATGCGGGCGTTAATTTAGATACACAAGAACTTGTCTTCTTGGTTGAATAACAAAAAGTAAAGTTTTATAGGAAATTTAAAAAATATGCTGCGATTTGATATTAATTAAGAATGTTTCCATATCTTTTTTCAACATTCCATTTTTAGATTATTGCAGCATATTATATCATATTGCGATTACTTAAATAAATGCAAATTAAACGATTATTTTTAATTCTTGGAAACCAACTATTTGCAACTAATCATTTAAAAAATTATAGAAATTGTACATTTTTTATGTGCGAAGATTTTGAACTTTGTTCATTTCAAAAACATCATAAATTAAAATTAATTTTATTTTTATCATCCATGCGTTCATATGCAGAAAAATTAAAAAGGGAGAAATTTAAAGTCAAATATCTAGATTTAAACAGTGAATTTGAAATTCCATATGAAAAAAAATTAGAAAAATATATCAAGTCTAAAAATATTACTGAATTAATCAGTTTTGAAATTGAAGATAAATTTTTTGAAAAAAGAATTGGCAAATTAGTAAAAAAAGAAAAAATTAGCTGGAAAATTATTCAAAGTCCAATGTTTTTAACTTCGCGAGAACAATTCAAAAAATTTTTGAATACTACAAAAAAACCTCTTATGGCGAATTTTTATAAAATTAGTAGAAAAAGTAACAATATCTTAATGGTTAATGGTGAGCCCAAAGGAAACAAATGGAGTTTTGACTCCGAAAATAGAAAAAAAATTCCTAAGGATATTCATATTCCGAGTCTAGTTCATATTGATGAAACGCTACATACAAAAAAATTAAAAAAAATTGTAAAAAATAAATTTCCCTCACACCCGGGAGATGTTGATAATTTTTGGCTACCTACCACACATGAAGATGCAGAAAAATGGTTAAATTTTTTTACTAATAAAAAACTAAATTTATTTGGTGATTATGAAGATGCAGTTGATATAAAGAACAATATTTTGTTTCATAGTGCATTGAGCCCTTTAATTAATATAGGCTTAATAAATCCAAAACAGATCTTAAATAAAATAACTAAAATCGAAAATAAAATTAAGATTAATTCATATGAAGGATATGTAAGACAGATCATTGGTTGGAGAGAATTTATGAGGGGAATTTATCAAAATTATGAAAAAGAATTAGAGAAAAATAATTTTTTCAACCATAACAAATCTCTAAATAAAAATTGGTATGATGGAAAAACCGGTTTAATACCATTAGATCATTCAATCAAGAATGCTCAAAAATTTGGGTGGACTCATCATATAGAAAGATTAATGATTTTAGCAAATATAATGAATCTTTGTGAGATAAAACCTTCTGAAGCCTATAAATGGTTTATGGAAATGTTTGTTGATAGTTCTGATTGGGTTATGACTCCGAATCTTTATGGTATGGGATTATTTAGTGATGGTGGAATTTTTTCAACTAAACCATATATATGTGGATCAAGTTATATAATGAAAATGATGAATTTTAAAAAAGGTAGATGGAATAATATTATGGATGGATTGTATTGGAGATTTATCAATAAAAATAGAAAGTTTTTTTTGAAGAATCCTCGACTATCCATGATGGTTAAAATTTTTGACAAACTTGATAATAAAAGAAAAAAATTAATTCTTTTCGAGGCTGATAAATTTATTAAAGATAATACCTATGTCAATTAAAGTTTTTTTTTATAATTAAATCCTATATCTTAGGTATGATTCATCGAATTGATTCAATAATTAAACTTGCTTGGCATGATAAAACTTCATTTGAAGAAATATATAGACTTTATGGAGTTTCTGAGAAAGAAATAATTAAAATTATGAGAAAGAATTTAAAATCAAATTCTTTCAAAAATTGGCGTAAACGAGTTTCTGGAAGAAAATCTAAGTTTGAGAAAAAAACCAAATTATTAGAAAAATACTCACATCCTCTCGATGTATTTTAATTTGTATTTCTTAATTATATTCATACCATCGATATAATTAATTTTTTTCCAATAATTTTCTAAGTTATTAATTAAATTTTTTTTATTGGAATCACCTTTTTCAGATATTAACAAAAAACTATTTTGTGGAAATTCAACATAACTCATCTTAATTAATTCTTTTTTTATCTTATTTTTTGAAACATTATCGTGCATTTCTAAAAAATATTTTTCAATCAATTGAAATTGCTCAATTTCGTATTTAGGTTCTGCAAACAATCCTAAAAATCTATAAAATCGCATAATTCTTAAAAAATCTTCTTTTATTCTTTTTTCAGCATCCCCAATAAATCTTAATTTATTTTTTTTTAAATCTTCAACACCGTTGTTTAAATCAAAAATTTCTCCATTCATAGAAACGTATATTGAATTGATAGTAAAATCTCTTCTGAGTGCATCTTCCTCCCAACTACCTGTAAACTCAACTTCAGGAAAACGTCCGTTAGTGTCAACATCTTTGCGTAGAGAAGTGATTTCATATTTTTGTTCACCCATTAATGCTGTAACAGTGCCAAAATCAATACCATAGTCAAGATACTCAATGTTATTTTTCACTAGTATTTTAATTGTTTCTTCTGGCATACAATTGATTGCAAAGTCTATATCTTTCAATTTTTTATCAAGCATACTGTCTCTTACGCATCCTCCCACAAAACGAATGTCATAGTCTTCAACAAAAACATTTATTAATTTGGATAATTGATCATCATTGCGCCAATATATTAAAGGAGCATTTTTTTCATTTAATTCTAGAATATTCATCTATTTTTAATATACACTAATTTAAATTATATAAAATTATGGATAATAATAACTTGAAACCTGAAATAATCTTAGAAAAAATATGGGCAAACCTAGAAAAAGCAGTGGTTGATAGAAAGCACGAATATCATCAATTATACTTTTCTAACATTAATAAAGAAAATATGCCGGATACAAGAACAGTAATATTAAGAAATTTTATAAGAGATAAAAAAAATATTTATTTTCACACTGACCTAAGATCCAATAAAGTTTCTGAAATAAAGAAAAACGATAAATGTTTTTTATTATTCTATTCTCAAAAACTTAAAGAACAATTACGAATGACTGTAGTAAGTTCAATTCATTATAATGACAATATAACGCTAGAAGCCTGGAAAAAAACTAGATTGATGAGTAGAAAATGTTATTTATCTAATAACGCCCCAGGCTCATTATCTGAAATTCCAACTGATGGCATAGATTTGAGTTTGAAAGGAATTGAACCAGATGAAAAAGAAAGTGAAAAGGGTTATTCTAATTTTGCAGTGGTTGTTAATAAAATTAATATGATTGATTGGCTTTATTTATCATCCAATGGACATAAAAGACTTGCATTTGAGTTGAAAAATCAATCTTGGAAAAGTAATTGGAAAATACCTTAAATAATTTTTCTATTTATCACCTGGAACACCATAGCTTGGTGCTTGATCAGGATTTATAGCTCTTAAATTATATTGTGACATTTGAGGTTTAAAAGAGTACCAAAGATTTTTTAACTCCGATATTGGTTGTTTTTCTGACCAATCAATTCTCAGATCTACCAATGGCCATGAATGTGTATCAGCAACTTTTAAACCTGCTGAGTGTACAGGTCCTTCTTCTCCACCCGCGTCAAGACCAGATTGAAGAGATAATAAAAGTCTCTCTGCTAAATGAAGATTTTCATTTTCACTAAAAAAATTACTCATAGCTTTGACCACATCAATGGTATTTAGGAGGTTCCCAGCCGCTATACAGTCTTTATTTTGCGATACTGCATTTGTACCTAAAGTTTTAGATCCAGTAAAACTTGAACTATTGCCTTTCGCATCTATTAACGCAAGCTGTCTATACTCTATAAATTTTCTATTTTTTGTTATTTCGTCAATTACTTGTTGAACATCAAGACCTTTTTCTAAACTGTCTAACATTAAATTACCGAGACTTGGATCAGTTATATTTTGTGTACTAGCAGCCCCAACTCCTGCTCTTACCCATGGACATCTACTTGCTACACAAATACTAGATGTAGTGATAGCAACACCTACCATTCCAGTTTTTTTGCAAAAACCTGTGATAGAAAATGTCATTACATACTATCCTTTACCGTTCCTTTTTGACCTTGTGCTCCAAAAAATGAATCAGATTTATAATGTTTAGGTAGTTCTAAGATACCTTCTCTAAATCTAATTTTTCTTGTAGCTTTACCTGCAACAATTCTTCCAGTTTCATCAGCGGGAACTATTGGTGGCATTAAGGGAAAATTATCTGCAGAAGTATAATCACAAATCAACATTCTTCTTGGCTTTGAAGACAAATTAGCTGTTCCTCCATGTAAACACCAGGTGGACATTAAACAAATATCTCCTGCTTTTCCTTCAATATTACTTGCATCTCGACGACATATCTCCTGAATTTCTTCAGAAACTTTTCCCACAAATTCATCTCCTTCATAATGACTATACCTTGGACCTATATGTGAACCTTTTAAAATCTTTAAACATCCGTTTTCTTCATTCATATCATCCAAGAGGACTAATAAAGTTAAGTGATCATCATTTGTGTGCATATCAAATGGTTGATCTTGATGATAATCAACTCGGGTTTTCATACCCGGTAATTTAATGTTAAGTTTGCAATGGTGAAATTTTACATCTGGTCCAATTAAATCCACAATTGCATCAATTGCTGGTCCTTCAAATAATACATTCCTATAAGCCTCTGATATATCTGTAGGATTTGCTACTCTTCGAAGCTTAGGGTTATTTGCACTATGCCCCTCCTCTAAATCAAATCTTGATTTGCCATTTGTTGTTTGACCATAATTATTTTTTTGACTTTTACTTTCTTCAATCCATTGATTGAGATCATTTACCATAGCTAATAAATTATTTTGAGGGATAACACTGGGAAGTATTACATAACCGTCTTTAGAATATATATTTTTTTGTTCTTCTGTTAACATTAATTTTCATCTTCTGGAATGATTGCTTCTACATCAATTTCCATTACCATTTCAGGTCGGGCTAATCCTTTTACAATCAACCCTGTTGAACATACATGAATACCTTTTAAATGCTTGCCAATAACTCTATAAACCTCTTCACGATAAGATCTGTCTGTAATATAAATTGTTGTCTTACAAATATGCTCCATTTTTGAACCAGCTTCTTCAAGTAAAGTTTTAACACATTGCATAGCTGTTTCTGCTTGAGTAGCAGGATCCCCCACACCAGTCATATTGCCCTCTAAATCAAATCCTGTTTGTCCTCGTAAAAAAACCCTATTTCCTGCCCGTACTGCCATGCTTAGATCATTATCCATATCTTTATTTGGATACATTTGAGCAGTATTAAATTTTCTAATTCTTTGATGTGTCATATTAAAAAAATCTATTTCATAACTTTTTCTGATAAACCAGCAGATCGTTTAACAAAATCTAAAGGACCTGAAAAATCAAAATTATTATAAACCGCATTAAGATGAGCAAATGGAGCGGATTGGGCAAATAGTTGAAAAGTCAATTTATGCCCTGCATAACTTGAATTTAGCAAATCTCTTCCAAAAGCAAGTAATCTTCTTCGATCTTCAGATGACCATTTTTCATTTATTGAGTAAAATTTTTCAAGCCAAGGTTGTGTTTCAGTGTTATTAAAATCGGCATGATCAGGTGTCACACAGATTTGACCGCCACATAACTCCCTTGCTAAATGCATCATTTTTGGAAGCTGACTACATGCATGAACTCTACCTGTATATAAAAAAGATTGTTGAGGCATTAATAGGTCACCTGGGCTCTTTTCCGCATTAGCTATAGCAGCAGTTAAATGAGCTTCAATTCCCTCTCGGTAGCAAATTAAAGTTGAAATTTTTTCTCTAACAGCTTGCTGGCTTTCTAAACCAGTTTGACGAACATTGTGTAAGGCCGTACCAATCATTAAATCAGCGATGTGTAAAATTCTTTCCACAAATGCTAATGCACTATATCTGTGAAGTGTACCTCTTATAAATGTTGCTGCTTTAGTATGTTGATAAAATAAAACATCTTCCCAAGGTATCATAACATTATCAAAAACTAATAAAGTGTCTACTTCATCTGCTCTGTTACTTAACGGATAATCCTCTGGATTGGAACGACCAGCAAATCCACTTCTACAAATGTGTTTTAAACCTTTAGCATTCATCGGACATATAAATCCTAAAGCATAATTTGAAAGTTTTTGATCTCCCCAATTAGCAATTGTAGGTTTAACAAATGCTTGGTTTGCATAAGCTGCGGCAGTTTCATATTTTGCACCTCTTACAACTATTCCTTCATCTGTTTCTTTAACTGCATGTAAAAGCATATCCGGATCTTGATCTTGTGGAAGTTTTGATCGATCACCTTTCGGATCAGTATTAGCGGATACATGAAATATATCAGATTTTAAAACTTTTTGGATATGGTCTGCAATATTCTCACCAAATCTTGGATCTACTTCATTTAAAATATCAGTTCCATCATATAGTGACCACATCTCCCCCGCAGTTTCATCTCCTACTCTTGTTACTACAGCACCGATTTCATACATGATTGTTTTGATTGCTTCTCTTTTAGCTAACCAATCATTTTGCGTTTTAGGAAGTTTTGAACCTATACAATTTTTTTCTCCATTAGATTCATCTTGGTAAGTTAGTTTTTTGCTAAATTCATTTTCATGCGCCATATCATAAATACGAGCACGAATGTCTACTATTGGTTTAAAAACTGGATGATTAGGAACATCTTCTACTTTTTTTCCATCCACCCATACTTCTCTTCCATCTCTAATTGAATCTCTATATTGATCTCCGGTGCGCAACATATGAATAATCTCCCAAGTATAATTTTAATTAGAATATACAGAGAATAAAAAAAAAGGAAATCTAAAAAACTAAGTGAATTGAAGACAAAAAATGATACTCTAGTGTTTGTTAGTGAAAATTGTTGGTTTTATAGGATTTATCGTAGTAGTCAAAAAATAATTAAATTGGTTTTGACAGTTCTAATAATTTATCTGACTCAAAAAATTTTATTTTGTAATTATTCTTAGTGATATTAATTATTGCCTTGGCCACATCTTTAGCTTTTATGGGTTTAAATTTTTTTAACTTTCCAATGAAAATAATTGATACTTTTGTCATTATTAATTGAGCTAGGCGTTCCCCTAACCTAAAACTATTTCTTTTCCCCAGCAATAAAGCTGGTCTTAATATTCCCAGTTTTGTAAAATTTAATTTAATTAATTCCTCTTCTACCTGACCCTTATTTCTTAAGTATGAATTATAAACTTTGGAATTTGCCCCTATAGATGACACATAAAAAAAAGAATTTACAGAATTATTCTTAGCTATTCTGGCTATAGTTACAGGAATATCATATTCCACTCTTCTGTATTCTTTTTTATCGGGTGTATCTTTTTTAGTTGTTCCAATGCAAAAAAAACAATCATCTCCAATTATAGTATTTTTTATATTATCCAAATTTTTAAAATCATCATAAATTATTTCTACCCTTGGATCTTTAATATTAATATTTGAACGAACAAATAATTTGATTTTTTTATAGTCATTATCTTTAAGGATGCAATGCAAAAGATTATTCCCAACTAGTCCTGAAGATCCAAAAATTAAAGCCGTTTTCATTTTCGATATTTCAACTACCATCAAGCTTAAGAAATGTGAAGTATAAAAGCGGAAAATAAATTCCGCTTTTATTTTGCAAAATATTAAAAATAAATAATTATTCAGTTTTTCTGCTGTAATAAAAAAATGCAGCAGCTAAAATTAAACTTATTACTACATTAATATAAAAAGGTTGTGGATTTGGCACATAGTCTTGCATTATCTGATAAAGGCTCAGTAGGACAAAACCACTATGGATATAAGCAAAACATCGACCATAAGTATTAATCGCGTCACCTGCATTACTAGCAGTGATCCAAGATATAAGTGCTGTACCGGCAACAGCAACTCCCAATGATTGGCAAAGCGCAATAGTAGGACCAGTGGCCTCTATGCCTGCCATATTAAACCACATATTGTACATAAAGATAGCAGACAATCCATTTATACCAACAATCACTCCGTTAATTTTACATAACAATTGTAAATTCATAATTCCTCCTTAATCTATTATATCCTAACACGAACTGTCAGGAATGTTGAGGGGGAAAAGAGTTTGTAAGTGTGCCGTATGTGTGACGAAACGCCAATTTCGTAAAAAATAACTAAAAACTGGCTGGGGCGGTAGGATTCGAACCTACGAATGCCGGCATCAAAAGCCGGTGCCTTACCACTTGGCGACGCCCCAATAAATTCAGACTTTTTGCAATTACTTTGTTTGAGTATTGAAATTATCTAGGAAAATCAAGGAAATCTTTTAATTTTTAATAATTATATAGGAATATTCTTTAAAATTATAATATTTTATGTTTAAAATTATTTATAATATTTTTTATGGTTAAGTTTTAAGGGGGCTTATGCGCATGGAAAATTCTGCCGTAAATGGTCAGGAGATAGTAGAAAAGAATCTAAATCAAATAGATTTTCATATTTCAGCAATTTCAAAACAAACTATTAGGAATGAAACAGTGAATTGGTTTCAGCAATCACCACTTCATTGGTTATTTATTCTATTTGTAATGAAATATTATTACAAAAATGAAACACTATCAAAACAAAGTTTGCTTGAAGAAATTAATGAACATCTTGCGACTGATGGGAAAAAAACAGTAACTACGGAATTTAAATACATTGATGATGCAATAGCAAAAGAATTTATTTTTGCTGAAGTATCTAAAGTTGATCAAAGGAAGAAAAATCTCTATCCAACGCAAAAAACTGTGGAATCTTTAAATCAATGGTTTTTAAACTTTGCTACCCATTTTAATAGTAAGTAATTTTTTACTTACATAAGAGTTTGAAATTTTTATTTTGCAGAGTGTGAAAAGAGTTCATTCCTGCACTTTTGGCACCGCCAAAAACATACAAGGAATTGTTAATAACCCCTGCACCCATCCCATGTAAACCGTGAGGTAAATCCAAAGACTCCACCCAAACATTTTTTTCAAGATCAAAGTACCAATGATTCTTAAAGGTTATATTCTTTTGCAAGTTTTCTCCTCCTAAAATGTGAATTTGATTATCTATGAGTTCTACTACATGCCCACTTGTTGCATAGGGAAGTCCATTATTGGCGAACCATCTATTTTTCTCTAGATTATAAATTCTAATTTGATTTAAATTACCATCCCTGAAACGACCGCCTAAAATAATGAAATTACCATCACTGTTAATGATTGAAGCTATATGATCAGCAGGAGATGGCATATGAGTTTCCAACTCTCTCATTTTCTTTTTTTCTGGCATATAATATAAAACGTGACTCGGCTTATATCCGTGACCACCAAAAATATATATTCTGTCATCAACCGACTCGCTTGTATGAGCTACTCTCAGCATATTCAACGAGTCATAGTCTTGCCAACTATTTTTTTCAATATCATACTGATAAATAATACCATTGGCATGTCGCCAAGTTAAATCAACAAAACCTCCAATAAGGTATATTTTTCCATTCACTATACCTAAAGATCCGTGATGGTTGGGTATTGGGAGAGAAGCAAGAATCGTCCACTTGTCTTCGATTGTGTCATAAACCTCAAAACTTGAAAGGGCCTTATCTTTACCTATGCCTCCTAAAACATAAATCTTTTCTTCATAAACAAGAGTAGTTAATTCAGATCGTGCCGAAGGCATTGGTGATTTTTCTATCCATTTGCATCTATTTTTATCGTCATTAGATTGCATAGAGAATGAAGGTGAAGATAACACCCAAATGAATAAAAATAATGATATTTTAAGGATCGCTCGGCACATTATATCTTTTTCTCCAATCCCATGGCTTTATAAATTCACTTTGCCAAATCCCTAATTCATTTTTTTTAGCGATTTTTTCGTACTTTACATAATCTTTCGTTTGCTTTCTTCTAGCTAAGGCAAATCCCTTTTCAACCAATTCTCTGTTAATTTCTATATTTATCACTTCACAAACACCAAAAACCCTTCCCATTCTTGATTTTTTAATAACTCTACAAGTTGTTTCTCCAAGATCAACTAAACTTTCAAGGAAGCGTACGGTGATATCGTAACAAGGCCATATCTTACCATCAATATAACAAACTTGTTTTCTTTCCATTGCTTCAATGCCATACAGAATAATCACTTGTTCGTTAATTTTTATATAATCACTGTTAATTACTTGAGCATTTCCTTTTATTATATCTTCAGCATTCACGGAGTTTAAACAAAAGAAAAAAGAAAAGATTAAAATAAAATTTCTCATTTATTTTAAATGTTCTCCAGAAGGCAAGATGCAGTTTTTATAATTTACTGAAGATGTATCTGATTTGTAAAATTTTGCTGAAAGTAAATTTGTATCTTGAAAATATGTATTCTCTAATAATGTTTCCCTTATTCTTGACTTATAAAAATCTGTTTTTATCATTTTTGCATATGAAAGATTCGCTTTTCTAAAATTAGATTTGGTGAAAATAGTTCTAAAAAATTCGCTATTTGAAAGATCTGATTTTTGGAAATTGGCACCAGTAAAATTAGTATTTGAAACTTTTATACTTTTCATATTAGAGCTAGATAGTTGTGATTCATTAAAATAGGAGTCTTTTATAATTATATTTTCTAAATTAGCTCCTGTAAAAACGGCTTTTTGAGACCTAACTTTTTCTAATGTTGTATTCTGAAATGATGATTTTGATAAATTAGATTCATACATCATTGTTTCAGTGATTGTAGCATTATTAAAATTTGCTTTAATTAAATCTGTTTTATTAAGATTTACACCAAATAGCTTGGCATCAGAAAAATTAGCTCCTCTTAAATTAGCTCTGTGAAAATTTGTATTAATTAATAAAGATCCACTTAAATTAGCGTTTGTTAAATCCGTATGTTTAAAATTCATTCCTGATAAATCACAGTTTAAGCACTCATTGGTTTCTCTACTAATGAATTTAGTAACAGAATTTTCATCAGACAAAGCATAATTCAAAAATGAAAAATATATTAATATTGTAATATTTATAATTTTTATCATTATTTGTTCCAACCATATTTTGAATAATCAACATTAATATCTTTACTAAAAACATCCAATCTAACTGAACTTTCAAAATACCCTGTGGTAGGTTTATTAGTAACTGGATTAAAAGTAGTTTGCCCTTTTTTTCTAAAATAAGTTCCTTTTAATATTATTGTTTTATCAAATTTCTCTTTAATACACATCCTTTTTAAAAAACTTGCGCCAATTGGCGTTTCTCCTTCTTCAGGATCAAAATCTACACAATCCCATGGATCATCGCCAAAAGTTTTTTCTAATTTAAAAAAAAATCCAGCTGATGATTTTCTTTCATTATGACTGGCTCTATCGTCTGTAACAATTCTTACACCCTGCACTATCCCATCAGCATCAAATAATAAGGATAAAATTGATGGATGAGAAAACACTCTAGTTCCTTGAAAACTGGAAGAAAAAGTATCATTAAATGCTAGTGCCCAATAATATGCTTCATCATCATATTCGAAATAAACTTCTCTTAAATTATTTTCATCAGGTTGACATAAATTGTAATCATTAAATTTATTTTTTAATATTCTAGATGGTGGACCTCCATTTGTACCACATGCAAAAAACATAAAATCTTGAGTAGGAATATCGGAATAAAACATTCCCAATTTAATATCCCAAATATTAGTTAGTTTTGGTCTTTGATCAGCCAATAAAATATTAAAATTAATTAAAAATAATAAAATTATTGTTAAATTAAAAAATAAAGCCTTTTTATTTATCTCTAAACCCATTGCACTTTCGAGAACCTACACTAAAATATTCTTCACATTCTTCAAGAGTAATTGGGCCTCTTCCTTTAATGTCAGCTAAAATATATTCTACTAATGCACTAATAGATTTTTCATTAAGAGTTCTATTATTTTCATGTTTCTTAGGCATATCTTCTCCCATATCTTCAGCTAGCATATCCCAACAAATTTCAGGTTTTTTATATGCAGATCTGTGAAAATAGGGCATTTCAGTTCCTGGAATTCCGCAGGCTACTACTAAATATAATCCATCTCTATCAAGTTGAGTTTCTCTAATATTTGCTCCTAATCCAGGAGACCTGGGATTTCCGGCCCCATTACCAAAAGGACCGTGACAATAGCCACATTTTATTCTTTCTTTCCAAACTTTTTTTCCTAGTTCTAATGTTTTTTCATCAGCAGCAAAAATATTAGGAGTAAAAAAAAGAATGGAAAATAAAATTATTAAATATTTGATCATTAATTTTTCTTTTAATTTTTCTTAAAACGATACTGATGAGGCTACTATAAAAAACTACTTATTTTTTAATATAAGGGAAAAAAGTAGCCTCACCAATTACAATTTATGAACTATAGTGAAAATACATATAGTGTTGAAGCAAATTGAATATTTTCCGTTTCAGGAAGATTCAACCAACCAGCACTAGATGTTCCACCAGCCAAAATTGCAATATATTGTTTTCCATTCACTGAATAAGAGATTGGAGGTGCTTTGATATTTGTTCCTGTGTAAAACTCCCATAATTTATCAAGAGTCTTATCATCATGACAAGTAACCATACCATCAACCCATCCAGTGCATACTAGACCACCTGCGGTAGCTACTACGCCTGCATAATTTGCAGCAGGATGAAAATATTTAGATTCAACTTTACCAGTTTTTAAACTGTAAGCTGCAATACTTCCCTCAATTCTACCTTCAGATGCAAGAGATCCTCCTAAGAATACATCTCCAGGAACCATTTCTCCGGCTAAAACTTTTTCAGCGTCATCATTAACTTCGATTTCACTGCAACCTTCAAAACCAGCTCCATAGTTAAGCATTAAATTAGGATTATATGCCGTTGGCCACATGTTTACTCCACCTTGAAGATGAGGACACATTGTAATTGGTCCACCACCTCTTCTTGGTGCGCCACCAGCTATATATTCTTGCAATCCTTGACCAGGTTTATATCCCATTGGAAGTCCTGTTTTAGGATCTATACCTTCTGTCCAATCAAGTTTTTCAATATATTGAACAGCTGATAAGAACTGACCATTAGTTCTATCAAGTTGATAATAGTATCCATTTCTGCCAAAATGAGTAACTTGTTTTCTCATTTCACCATCATATTCAACATCCATTAATATATGAGAACCAACTTCATCATAGTCTAAATAATCACCTGGTGTATATTGAAAATGCCAGTCTAGATTTCCTGTTTGAGAATTAATAGCCAAAAGAGCATTTGAATACAAATTGTCTCCTGGTCTAAATTCTGGATCAAACATCGGTACTGGATTTCCAGTTCCAACCATGTATTGTTTAGTTTCAGTATCATACATTCCTGTTACCCAGGCAGCAGCTCCACCAGTTTTCCATGCAACTTGAGCTTCGTCTGTCCAAGTTTCTGAACCTGGCTCACCAGGAGCAGGCACAGTAAAGAATCTCCAGAGTTCACTTCCGTCTTCAGGACTAATTCCCGAAATCCAACCACGTGTTCCCCAGTCTCCAAAAGCATTGTGAACTAGAATAACATCATCAACTGCTAAAGGTGCAGCTCTGAAGCCCTCTCCTTGCTCAGTTGCAATTTGAGTTTCCCAATTCATTTCACCTGTTTCATCATCTATAGAAATAACTCTTCCGTCTTCAGTATTAATTATAACTGAATCTCCCCAAAGAGCAGCTCCACGAGTAACAGGGTTACCAATAATTTCTGGATCATTTTCTGGATCAAACATCCATTGAATACTAGGATGATCTCCTCTTAAATCAATTTTGTAAACTACATCCCATAAACCAGTAGCATACATAAACCCATCTTTAACAAGAGGCGTAGACTGATGAGAACCCAAACCATCGGATCCTTCAGCTACATCACCAAGTGGAATAGTGAAAGCAACTTTCATATTTTTCACATTAAATTTATTAATTTGATCAAGATCAACAAATCGAGCCCCATCTAAAGTCTTGTGATGAGTTAACCAATTTTGTGGCTCAGAAGTAGCATTAGCTAACCTATCCATAGTAACTTCTGAAAAAGCTGAACTTGAAATAAAAAAAATAGAAAATAATGCTATCGCAAATTTTTTATTAAACATTTTTATCCCCCATATAAAAATTTAATCTTTAAACGCTCTAATTGGTGCAAAGATCTCTAAAGTCACCAATCGTTCTTAATTGCTAACAAAAAACATAAGCAATTAAATTGATTTAAGTTAACATTAAGGGAGAATAATAAAATTGAATTAATTTTTAAAAAAAAATATTAATAATTTATTATAATAATAATTTACTATAAATTTACTATGAAATGCAGTAAATTTTACTTTAAAAAATACAATAAATTTTCTTTAGTTTTTAATACAATAAGTTTGTGTATCTTTTTTTTTTGGGATAAGTTAAAAATCAGCATGTTAAAACATTACCACCTTTTACGATGGCTTATTCCAAATGCAGTTTTGATTACTGTAGTAATAGGAGCTTGGCATTTTGGGTTTTTAACTCAATTATATTCTAATGATAAAAGTTATATTTCAACTTTAATAACAATTATCTATACAATCACATCTTTACATTGTTTATATAGATTATATTTAGTCTCTGATCAAATCAACTCTATAAACACTATAAAAAATCTTTTTTTTAAGGATCCTAATACTGCATTAAATTTAAATGAAAACAATATTATGATTGGTCAAGATTTTGAATTAAAAAAAAACTCTCATTTAAATAATTATTTAACAAACTTAATACAAAAATTTTCTAAAAATGATTCACAAAATAACAATACATTGCTTGAATTGTTTGCTGATAAATTGAGAGGTGAAACTAAAGTAGGGTCTTTCATAGCTGACTCTCTTTTCAAATTAGGTCTCTTAGGAACTATAATTGGATTTGTATTGATGCTACAACCAATAAGTACATTAGATTCTTTTGATGAAATATCAATTAAAAATGCATTAACTTCTATGAGTGCAGGTATGTCAATAGCGTTATTTACTACCCTTTCTGGATTAGTTGGAGGCTTACTTCTTAAAATTCAATATTTTTTTCTTGAGAGTGCTGCAGAAGAATTATTTTATAACACCTCTGAAATTAGTGAAGTTTATATTATCAACTCAGTAAAAAAATAATTTTATGAGAAAATTTGGATTTAATAAAGAAGAAACTACTCTTGACCCGTTTACTGATCTATTATTTAATGGATTATTAGGTTTTGCATTTATGTTTGCAATAGCTTTTATGTTAATTAAACCCACCCCTGAAGAAGCAAAAATTGATCCTGATGCTGAATTTATCATTACAGTCAGTTGGCCTGATGAGCATCCGGATGATATTGATACTTACGTTGAAGATCCTCAAGGAAATATTGTATGGTACCACATAAGAGAAGCTGGCTTAATGCATCTAGATAGAGATGATAGAGGAAATTTCAAAGACACAATAGTTTTAGATGGGGAAAAAATACGCAACCCTCTTAACCAAGAAACTATAACTTTAAGAGGTATTGCTAAAGGAGAATACGTAGTAAATATTTATCATTATTTAGCAAATACTGTTGATGAAATTCCAGTTAAAGTTAAAGTTGAAAAAGTAAATCCTACTGTCCAAGTTATTTTCTACGATACTTTATTTGTGAATGGAAAAGGTACTGAGTTAACTGCTGCAAGATTTATTTTAGATAAAGATGGAAAGGTTTTATCAGTTTATAAAAAGCCTAAAAAACTAACAGTTTTAACTCGACAAAGGAAATAATATGGTTTTTAGCCCTATTACTCTTCCTATTTTAACAGCAGAAATTATTTTAATTATTTCAATTTTCATATTTATCACTGTAATTTTATTACTAATTGTTTTACGAACACAAATAAATTGGATAATTAAATTAATTTTGATTATAGGTTCATCTTTAATTTATGTGGGAACCTATCAAGGAATGGTAAATTTCACTGGTTGGCCAACTGAACTAAAGCTTCCAAATAAATTTCAAATACACTGGACACATATTAGAGAACCAGATAAATTTACTAAGGCCGAGGGAGCTATATATTTATGGGTTGAAGAACTTGATCAGTATAATGTTCCTAGTGGTATACCTAGAGCTTACAAACTTCCATATACCCCTCCACTAGAAGACGCAATTACACTTGTTCATACAAATATAGAACAAGGAATTGATCAAGCTGCTGAAGTACAAGAACTAAATGATGAAGAAATTGCTTTATACAATGAAAGAAATAGAGAAAATACATTGAAATCCAAAGATCAAGAATTTTTGGGCTATAGAATGTTTCAATCAATTAGTGGTGTATATCAAATAACTTTTGGAGATCTACCTGAAACTGAACTTCCAGATAAAAGTCCCTTTTAACAATATTAAAATTTATACTATTTTCCCTTTTTCCAATTTTATTATTTTATTGACGTCGGTAATTTCACTTTCAAGGTGGGTAATGGTCAATATAGTAATTTTTTTTTCTTTTATAAGATTTTTTAAATCTGAGAGGATTTGCTGTCTTGTAGAAGGATCTAAACCTGAAGTAGCTTCATCTAAAATTAATATTTTGGGTTCTTTAAGTAAAGCCCTAGCAATTTCTAAACGCCTTTTCATACCTCCACTTAAATTACGTGCTTTGTAGTTTTCAAATTTATTTAATTCAAATCTCTCAAGAAGATCTTTTATTCTTTTAAGTGAAATAGAGTTGTCCATTCCATGAACGTCTGCATAAAATTTCAAATTTTTTGTAACCGATAGGTCAAAATCAAGAGTGTGTTGTTGAAATACTATACCTATTTTGTTCAAAATATAAATTAAGTTGTTTTCGATTTTTTTTCCAAAAAATTTGATTGACCCACTATCAGGATTTGCCAAGCCTAATAATAAATTTAAAAGCGTAGTTTTCCCTGCACCATTTTTTCCAATAAGAGCTACATATTCTCCTTCGGAAATATTGAAGGAAACACCATCTAAGACTTTTAA
>MDTG01123149.1_pt1 | contig 17223 bp, 14 predicted proteins | sample 811421 | NCBI WGS metagenome assembly MDTG01 (sample SAMN05326645, study PRJNA326480) | marine metagenome | isolation source: seawater | place: Pacific Ocean: South East | collected 2011
CGGACCTCGTCCGTTGCCGTTCGACCACGGACGACTTCTGGCATGACGGAAGACGACGGACGTTTCCGAAGCCTTCTTTCGGCCTTCTTCTTTCTCTTCAACAGGATCACAGCACAGGATAGGACGGACAACAGCACTGCCGAGACGATCAGGACGATCGACAAGGCCGGGCCAAAGGTTTCGGCCCGTACTACCCCTTTGCCCTCGATAGGGTAACGGTAGAAAGAGCCATTGAGAGGAATCGTGACGTTTCTGCTGTTGTTCACGGTCTGGTTGTTTTGAAACCCCCTCAGCAGAGTCGTAGAGTTCTTCGTAGTGTTCTTCGTGGTCTTGTGCCCTGTAGTGTTCTTCGAAGTTATCTTCGTAGAGTTCTTCGTAGTGTTCGTTGCAACGACATCTGCTATGGGGCATGCAATAGTGTAGTAGAACCGTTCGTTCAAGTACAGGTAGGAGGCATCACACTGGCCTATATCGTAGAGGACTCGACTACAAGAACGTGTAGTTATTGCAATGCCGTCCTCTATTCGTTCGTAGAGCACTGGGCCACAGAGGCTCTCCATGTGCTGTGTATTTAGTAGGAAAACGACGACGGGCTATATACCGGCACGGGAGAGGGCAGTCTTCTCCTGCATCGTTCTTAATAAAAATTATTATTAATAATATTATTAATTATTTCTTAGTCGACCGGAGAATGTTTCAGGGACGAACTGGAAGCTAAAAGTATGCAGAAAACAATAAGTGTCTTTTTGTCGACATTTAAGTGCCTGCCTCCGAACAAAACTATTCTTCTGTGTTTTTGCTGTCTTTCATTTCATAGGGGTTCGAAATGGCATCTCTATCTTCTGTCGAAATAAACACCAAGTGGGTCGTTGGCGCAAAGGATCGTCCGGCCGTGCCAACAAATTGTGGACACTGCCAAAAGGTAACCACGAAGCGCTGTGGCGGTTGCCACATACTCTACTTCTGTTCGAAGGAGTGTTTGAAGGCAGTGTGGCCAAAGCACAAAGCTGAGTGCAAGCAGTTTCAACATGTTCAACGGACGGCAGCAGAGATGGCTGCAACAGACAAGGGTCAAAACCCCTTCGAGACACACTTCCGAGAGAAGCCTTTTGTGCTCAACACCTCCTTTCAGAAAGAAGAAGAGTTCTTTGCGTGGACGAAGGACAAGACGGAAGCGAGACGGAGGATGGTGTACCTCCAAGAGCTCTTCAACTGGGTGCGCGACACCTACGAGCCGAAAGGCTACAAGGTTGAGATGAAACTTGCACTTCGGACGAAGGAGGAGTTTTTCGAGGTGAACAGGGGGGCACAGATAGACCTCAGAACAATCTTCATCCTGCAGTTTAACTTCAAGACGGAATGGTCGGTGATGCTTGCAAACATGAAGGCAGCCAGAAGTGAGAAATCGTGGCAGACCAACGCTGCGAGTATGGCAGGCGGTTGGCACTTGATCGTCGGTGACAACTACGCGGAAGGCGGTCTCTCGTACAGTGACGAAGAGATGAAGCAACGCTGGCCACTCTACAAGAAAGCAATTGCAAAAGCCGTAGGGACCGTGGGAAAATTTTCTGCCTGCGCAATCTGCTTTGAGACGGTTGTAGGCGACATGAAGTATCCTTGCACGGTGTGCAATAACGGGGTCTGCGCGAACTGTCAGAACAAAATTCTTGACAAACACAAAATGTTCTACAAGTGCCCCTTCTGCCGCAACGAAGTCCAACCGGACTCGTACGTAGACAATACTCCCCTGAAACTAAGCGTTGCCCAGCTATTGACCTCCGAAGGCTCTCCGGCACGACGGCAGAAAGTGAGAGGGGAAACCGATATAGACATTGCCACGCTCCTTTCCCTTCTTCGTGAATGTGCTGCTGAGAGATTGGGACTGTACCGAGAGGGCGAAGCAATTGTTGTCGAAGGGATCTTTCAGATGCCTTTTACTGGAAGAGAAAGAAAGAAAATCATCATCGAGGTCGAGCGTGCCGAAGAGAGGTGGGACATGGTCATGAAGCTCTTGCAGGGTCTCTGCAATGGTGAACACTATTAATGTTATTATTTTTATTTTATTATCATTAATTCTTAGTGCTGTCCTAATGTACATTCTCCGTCCGTCCATGAAGAAATAAAATAAAGAAGCCACCCGTTTATAACACTGAATGATAGAGTTAGGGTTTTCAATTTAAGAACTGTTTAGTTTTGAATAGTTTAATTTTAGACTAATAGTACATTTTCGTACCTTTTAAATGAATTATGTGAAACAAAAAGTCCTAAAACGAGAACAATGACCAAGATGAAAATAAAAATTATTCAATACTGTTTTAGCACTAATAAAGCTATTTGATAGCCTAAATTCATTTAAAAATACATATTAAGACAAAAATGCGAAATAAAATACCTATTATGATTTAAGACTTTTAGAACAATATTTTCAGTCTATTGCCAGATAATAGTGCATAAAAAACACCGACGTCACAGCATAAGACTGAATTAAAAAAACCCTACCCGCAACACTACCTTTCTACATCTGGATGTTGTTGCCCTTGAAATCGCCGCAGAGGACGTGGACGAAGCGCTTGCCCTTTAAATGCCTGCTAATTGCACCGTTGACGTCCTCGAGCGTCAGCTTCATGGAATTGTCGAGAATGTCTTTGAAGTGCACCTTGTCGCCGTTGAGGATGGTGTTGTGCGTCATGCCAAGCAGCGTGCTGACATTCTCCAGCTTTACCTTGAGCGACTTTTCAAAATTCGAGCGCTTGATGTTGAACTCTTCTTCGCTAACACCCTTGTTGCAGAACTCTTCGTAGATCTGCCGCATTACCGGCACTGCTTTGGGCATGTTCTTCATGTCAAAGGACCCAAACGAATAGACCCAAGAAGCGCTGTCGTGGTTTCCGCCGCGCAGGCGAGCATAGGTGCCGTAGGTCCAGCCCTTCTCCTTGCGCAGGATATTGTTGTAGGCAGAGTTCATGCCGCCGCCAAGGCACTGCAACCCGACCGACAGGGCAGTGTACTCCTTGTCGTTCTTCGACAGATCGACGCGAACACCTATGGCACTAAGACCCTCGTTGCGGCCGTCGAGCTGGCGAATAAGATATCGATCGTTGTGCGTGACCGGAAACTCGACCGAAGGCTTGGACTCGGTCGGAAGGTTCTCGGGGCCGTAGATGGCACCGTTCTCGTAGAACTTTGGGCTGAGGATGCGGTGAAAGGTCTCTATCGCTTCCGATATGCTCTCGTCGCGAACCTCCGGACGTGCGGCAACGCTGACGACCATCGGCTTGCCGTCCTTTGCTAGCAAGTCGTTCTTGAAGGCTTCAATGTCGGCAAAGGTGATCGTCGACAGCTCCTCGACCAGCTTCTCCGGGTTGGCCGAGCGGTTGATGTCTTCGGGCGCAAAGATGCGGTGCGTGATCTCCTGCTCTGCAAGAAAGCGTGGCTCCAGCTTTGCGGCCGCCCACTGGCCCTTCAACATCTGCGTCTTCATCTGTATCTGCTTCTCGTTCTCCTCCGAGGTGTAGTTCAACGAACGGATCGCCGTCGCCAAATTCTTCATGATGTACTCTGGGTTGCTCTTGGAGTCGAAGGAGACCATGAACTGCATCTTGCCCATCGACGAACTGATGTCAAAGTCGACATTGTTCTCGATCAGAAACGTCTGGAAGCCCTGATCCCTGTCCATCGCAGCGTGCGACTCGGTGCGGTAGTGCGTAACGGCCTGCTTTCGTTCGTGCGACAGCTTCAGCTTTGGCAGGCCCTCCTTGATGAGACGAGCGGCCACCTTCGACAGGGCAGACTTCTGCGTGTTGCTCTTTGCCGTAATCAAGAGGTGCACCCGATCGGCCGCGCTGAGGGCAATCCGATGGTAGTAGCCAAAGTCCTTGTCGACAATCTCACGCTCCTGCAGGGGTTTGAAAAGGTCAGTGTTTTTCGACAAGTAAGCGCCAGTCATCGGACTCTTTGGCTCCGAGAACTGGGCAGCGGTCATCAACTGCATGCCGTAGTTCTTGGACGACTTTAGCGGACGCTGAACCAAAGGAGCCTTCCGTCGACTGATGACGCCCATCGTCATGCGCTCGTCTTGGAAGAGGTAGTTTGCCACACGCTTGACGTCCGAAGCCGTGACGCCCTTCAAGATCTCATGCCTCTGCCAGACGTCGGAGATGTTTCCCATTGCCACGGCCTCCGTCAGCTGAGAGCCGAGGGACTCGACGTTCGTCTTTGCATTCTTCCACTTGTTGTCGATGTCCTTCTTGATGACCTTCAGAATGCCTTCGTCGATCGCTTCCGTTTTCAGTTTCTGCAGTCCGGCGTGGATCATGCCAATGGCGACCTGTTGGATCTGTGGCAGGTCCGATATCAGCGACCCGACAATGCTGAAAAGGTAACGGTTCTTCTGCCGCCCATTGTCGACGAGGGCCTGTGGAACGACGGCCATGTCGGACAGCTGCGACAGGACACCGGCCGATGGGTGCTTCAGGTAGGAGGCAATGACTTCGGAAACGATGCTGTCGCGGTGACGGCCCTCCATGTTGCGGTAGGACATCATGATCATGCAGACGGGGCTTTCGACGTTGACGGCCACTTGGCGGGCGCCAAACTGGGCCTCCTCTTCCCTGTCCGTGCGGTCGGGGACACGGCCTTCGCTGCTGATGTCTGCAAAATTGGCATGAACGTGTCGAAGGACGAACTTTGGAGACACAGCACCGACGACGACAATGTGAGCATTGTTGGGGCCATAAAAGTCACGATGAAATTGCTTCAGGCGATCAAAGGACACCTCAGAGACATCGCGCATGTAGCCTCCGGTATCGACGGAGTAGCCAGAGCGGTTGAAGGCTGCATTCATCACATGCGAGCGGAGTTTCTGGAAGGGGTTGTCCAGACCGATGCGAAGCTCGTCCTGAACGACCTGCTTTTCTTTCGCATCAAATTCTTCGGAGAAGGGCGCCGTCTGCATTCGCATTGCCTCGGCCTTGCACCAGCGTGGCAAAAAATTTGCAGCATAGGTACAGTAGAAATTAGTGCGATCGAACGAGGTGGTCGCATTGATTGTTGCGCCAGCTGGTTCCATAACATCGAATATGTTTTTGACGGCAGGGTTCGCGCTAGACTTGAACATTAAATGTTCGAGTAAATGGGTGCTTCCGGTGTAACCGATTTTTTCGTCCGCGCTACCGACTTGATAAATAACCTGCGAATGAATGGAATTGAAAGGAGTCTCGCAACCGACAATGGTAATTTTTAGGCCATTGTTCTTCAGGCGGAAGGTAGTGTAGCGGCTACCCTCCGAGGCAAGGACTTCAAAGCTGTTGAGAAAATCAGAAGAGGACATCGGAAAGTAAGTGTGTAGTAGAAGTAGAAGCACATATATAGTATGAAATCGCTTAGGGGTCAAAATCTGCCTTTATCTGACTGGGGTAGAGCGGGTGCTTGCTTTTCGGCTGCATGTAAATCTGTGGGGCGTCGTCTGCAAAGCGTGCCTCCCTGCCGAACTCCTTGATCAGGCCGGGGTTGTGGCCACCCCAGTACTCTGCATCAGCTGGTCGTGGCCCGGCGACGGCAACCCTCGGCAATGGCAGAGTATTGTAGTCAGTGTGGAAGGAGTCTGGCGCGACGACCTGTCGACGGCTGATGACTGGGTAACCCTTTTCGCGACTCAGGCTTAGTGCGTAGGCAATCTTTCGAAGCCGGTGGCATGCCTCGTGCTCGTCCTTCAGTCGCAGATAGAACATCTCCGGATAGCGGGCTTCGACGAAGGCTTCGGGGTAGTAACGGTTCCTCGGCGGTTGCTTTCGAAGCAACTTCTTCGTCTCCGGCCATGGAAGACGAAGCAGCATCAAGTAGTTGTTGCTGTCTTGGTTCGCGCGCATGTGGGTCGCAAAGTTCTGTGCTATTTCGTGGTCGAACGACTCGTAGGCGCCGCTTTTGAAATCGTTCAAGGCACCGCTCTGAAAGATGTTTGCATCGCTGTAGCGGTTTCGTCCGTTTTGAAGCGTTGGGTTCAAGAAGATATGGTCGATAATTGCACTCAGAAAAGCACCCGGAGTGTCTGCATGAAGGCAGTTCACCAAGGCAGACTCCCAGATGTCCATTCTTGTTCGGTTTGCCTTGACGCCGTAGAAGGTAAACCGGCGAGGCTCCCACGGATGCGCTCCTAGAAGCTTTCTGATCCTAAGACGCTCAATAAGCCTGCCCAAGGCCACTTCCAACGGAACGGTCTTGTCGATGCCCAAGGCCTCGAAGGCGTCGTAGATCGAAGGGTCCGTGCGCTTGTGCTGGTTGCCGAATTCCCTCTTCGTCCACATCAGCGCGTCGAGGGCAATTCTCTCCTCGTCGATGTCCTTGAGGTCGTAGGGCTGCTCCGGCTGCGGTGGGGGCTTCCGAGGCTTCGGGGGTGGCACTACAGGAGTAGAGTTCTTCGTGGACATTCGAACGCGTCGCCATGGATGGCCGGTAATGTCAAGCTTCGAGTCTACAAAGAGTCGGCCTAGGTGGTCCAAGATCTCGATCATGCGTTCGTCGCTGTGGCAGTCCGTTGGGTCCAGCCGGAAAGCCTCGTCCACCCAGCGCAGAAACTTAAAGTACGGTCGGAGGAGCTCGTTCTGGATGATATGAACATCGTCGCGAGGAATAATCACCACCTCGGTTGTTCCTACTGTGCCAGAGGTGAAGGCGGGTTTTCCCATGCGGTCCTTCATGTCGACGACCATGCACCTGCCGATCTTGTTGCGGTAGTTGCCTGTTGCCACCAGCATCGTGATGCTGTCCTTGCGAAACGTGATCGTTTTGTCATTGACATCTCCGACGGTTTTTCCGTTGAAGGTTTTCCCGAGAACGGAAAAGTTGTAATGGGCATCCAGCTTGATGCTGTAGTCGTCATTGCGGTCTTTAGGAATTGCAAAGGGAGCAACGCAGTTTACCTTCCTACCGCCGACGTTAAAGATGACTGGCTTTAGGTCCCTGTCTCTCGTGCTCTGCTCCATGTAGCGCTTGACGGAGATGCTGTTCTCCTTCTCCATCTCGAATCGCATAAAGTCTATAAGCAGCCGTCGTGCGGTGGTCTCGTTTTTCTCCCCCACATTGGATCCCTGCACGTAATTGAAAAGTCCCACCCATATCTTCCTGTCGTTTTCTGTGGTTCCAGTGTAGTCCCACGTGGGATGTATGAGTGCCATGTTGTTTGGAGGCTCTGTATCTTGAATCTTGCCCGTCTCTATATATATACATAATCTTACCACAAAAACGAAAGCAATGCACCAGCGCAGCAAGACTCGCCTTGAAAAGAACTGGGGCTTTGCCAAGGCCCAAGGCGAGATGTTCGGCCCCGCAAAGGCCTTTACGAAGAAATACTTGAAGACGATGGACCTGAAACGGCGTTCATGGCAGATCTGCGGCGCTATCGTTGCCGTCGGTATTCTGGTATTTGTCTTTTCCGTGTCGCCAAAGCATTTGGACATTCGTTTGCCTTCGAACGAGGACCTTCTGGAGACGCCGATGCTAAGGGGACAGGAGCTTGGCTTTGACTATCAAGAGAACCACTACCTCAAGCGCCGCATCGTAGACTTTCTCTTGGAATCGTGCGCACAGCTGAAGACCTACGACATGCTCTTCTGCCAGAACATATTGGTGAACGGCCAAGCGCTTCAGGAGCCGTGCTTTGCCGTCTGTGAGGAGCAGATCTTCTACGCTAACCTGAAGGTGTCGAGGACCGACGAGGAGGGCAGCGTTCTCTGCACGGAGACCTACGCTGACATCACAAAGCAGAAGCGGAGGCCTCAAGGCATCGTTCTCAGTGGAGAGCGCTTTCACGGAGGCACAGAGGCAGCAGAGATGCTTGAATTCACGCGCGTTCCGAAAAGTGCAATTGAAGTCTGTCGGTTTCAGCACGCCCTCGACATTGTCACGGGCCAATGGATTGCAAGCCTCTAGAATGAATCTCCTCCGAACGCGTCCCCAATCTATCGTCCAGTCGATCGCTGGCGACGACACGCTTGCCGACCTCTACGGAGAGTATCAGGCCATTCTTGCACTCCCGAACGACGACTCCTACGACTTTACCATCGAGCAGGACCTTCCTAGGACCTTTCCACAGAGCAAGTTTCTCGACCGGAAGAAGGGCAGCGTTCGGCAGCTCCTGAAGGCCTTTGTGGCCTACTCCAGAATAGGCTATGTGCAGGGAATGAACTTTTTCGCTGCAGCCTCGGTCTTCTTCTTCGTCGGACGACTGCCGTACCTGAGCTTCTGGCTCTTTGTCACCCTCTTCGACAACCTCAAGCACATCTACCTCCTGCCGATCGACGGGACCTTTCGAAGGGAGGAGAAGATGTTTGCCGACGACACCGAGCGCGTCGTTCGGGCCTTCCTTGCTCTCTACCGCAACAAGCACGGCACCAAGTTCATGTCCTCGAACACGATTCTGGTGCTGAAGAACATGGTGCAGTGGAAGATCATCGGGACGCTGATGTTTGCCTTCTGCAACAACTTACCAGCGACAAGGACGATCGTCTTGCACTTTGCAGACACTCTTCACGATCGCGAAAAGTTCCGCCACCGCGCTGCATCGACGGCCCTTGCCTTTCTTCTCTGCTGTTTCCTTGAGAAGGAGGTCGACGAAGAGGTCGTCCTCGTCGTCCAGAACGGCAGCCTGACGGAGGAGGGCCTTCGGAGCATCCTAGAGACTGCAGAGAACGTCTCGTCGCTGCTCTGACAAGTGCCATGAGTTATTTCCCCCTGCCAGTGTCGAAGAACACCCACGTCTGTGGCCTCGTCATTCGAAAAGGTGATTTTTGCTCCTACAGCATCGTCTGGGCGGGAGAGTTCCTGAAGGACGAAGAGAAGGCCGAAGAGAAGCATGTCTTTATCCTCCAGCACACCGAGGAGCTGGACTTTCTCTTCTGCCTCTGGAAGTCGAGCGAGCCAGAGCCGCGGATGCTGGACCCAAGCCTCTACTATAATTGTTTCGACGAGAAGAAGAGCGTGTCGGTCTCGAACCGCTACCTCTTCAAGGTTGCCGACAAGTGGCTCCTCCTGCCCTACGTTCCGAAGGACCTGTTCGAGAAGTGGCAGGCTACCGAAATGCCCGACAACGCCGACCTCAGCTTCTTCCACGGACTGTTCGAGAAGCATGCGCCGAAAGAGTTCGGAGAGCGCCAGCAGACACGGATTGCCCGTTTCTGTGGCTGGTACAACGCCGTCGAGGACAGCCCCGTCGACGCCTACAGGAGACTGTTTCTGGAGACAAGGACGATCGACAGTGGGCCAAGGATGGACCTCTCCCAGAACCCGGCCGAGCTCAGCGAACAGAACAGGAAGAAGGTGAAAGATGCCTTCCAAATTGTAAAATCCATTTTCCCACAATTGATACTGTAGTGTTTTTTATATATATTTTTAGTATTATAATATGCCGTCTCTAGAGTGTTTTCCTCCTCAGCTTCCTCCTCCAGCGCTCCATCAGCAGGACAAAGCCCCCACAGACGAGAATGACGCTTCCAATAAAGAGGGCATAGTGCTTCAGCGAAGACATGTCGATCTGCACCTTGCAGTTCTCGATGCACTCGTCTTTGCAGTCCAGTTTTGCCTGTGCCCAGTCGGCCAACAGAGGAAACGAGGCATTGCCCTCGAGGATCACAAAGCTGACCTCCTTGATCAGATGGCGCAGTATCGGGTGATCGTGACCAATGATCTCAAACCGGTCCGTATGAAAGAATTTGGACTGGTGTGCGCAGTGCTGCATCATTGGGCCTTCTCTTCCTTCGAAGAGTCGCCCAATATACCTTCGGCCAGAAAGGTCTCCAGATTCGTCATGTAGTGCTTTCTGCCGACCGTCCAGTAGCAGTAGACGGTGTTGCCGAGGGGCAGGAAGAGCTTCACATTCTCTGCCTCCTTCGGGACAAGGCGGCCGTAGACCTTCCGCTCTTTCTCGTCGAAGATGTCGTCCTGCAGGACAAGGAGGCCGTCCCTTTTCACGTAGAAGAAGAAGCCCTGCCTCTTGAACAGCGGCGAGAAGGCAATTGCATCCTTTGCGTGCGGAATCGTATTTTCAAAGGCGTCGATGACCCTGCCAAAGTCAATCTTCACGTCAAAGACGCTGCCGTTGACTCGGACCATAAACGAATCCTCTGCATTGCGAATGGTGCTCGACGACAGCGTCGGGGGCATCTTGTCGAACAGAACGATCGACGAGCTCACCTTGGTAAGCTTCGAGACAAGGTGGTAGTCTTTGGCCCGTTCCTTCAGACGCTCGTAGCCTCGACGGACATTGTCCATTGCCGTGTTGTAGGTCTCTTCCGCCAAATGCGAGAAGGAGTCTGCAGTGTAACAAAAGTGACCTCCGCAGAGCTGCGACATGCTCGTTTCGGCAAAACACTCTGCACAGCAGCAGAATATAGTGCGCGGCCACGAGAGTTTCCTGTCTGCATAGAAAAACGATAGGCCATCGTCGCCCTTGCAGAGGTTCGTCATGACCAACGAGGCGCCGGTGATGGTCTTCTCCTCGTCGTAGAAGTCCTCGACCTCCTCCTTGACAAAGAAACTCCAATGGTTCATGTGGCAGACGGGATCGTTCGGCGAAGTGTCCATCGTAAGGACCTTGCTGCGATCGTCTTTCGTGACGACGAAGAAGGCGCGCCTGTGCTGTCCGAGCGGAAGGTAGGCGTAGAGGGCTGTGCCATCGTCAAAGGCATGAACGAAGGGCTGAAACGAGTGAAATTCTGCCCGTGCAAGGTCGGATTGGTTGGCATAGACAAAGTGCATCTGGTGCGCATAGAACACCAAGCGCGATTTCACAAACGCCTCGTAGGAAGGCATTGCATGAAAGTGCTGCGGGTTGTCCATCAAGGACACCGTCGCATGAGACTGCAACATGTCAGTGCCTTGCACACCAACAAACCGGTGTGATAGGTCCAGCGCCGTGCGATCTATGCGAAAGAAACGGTCGCCGTTTGAATTCATCAGCGGCGCATATTTGTCCGTGTAGGCAGTATGCTTCTTCATTCCATGCGGCGCATGTAACTTATCGTCAAGGCGAACGAGTACAGAAGAGACCGTCATCGCGGCAGGCAGGAGACTAGCGTCGTAGGTCAGGAAGGAGGCAAAGCCTGAGCTGCCGTCGTGATAGAAATGTTGAAAGGGAGACAACCCTTCGTATTGGTTCAGTTCCATGGTTATTGTCGTTTGTGCATAGCCAGAGACTCCAAATCGACCCGGAAACATTTTGTGTACTTTTTTCTCTCGACCGGTGGAACAGGACCGAAGGACCGAAGGACCGGAGGACGGACCGAGCAGGGCCAAGCAGAGCCGGTCCACGAAGAAGAAAAAAGGCGGGAAAGTTTTTTTTTAATCCTATGCTGTCTCTATGTCAAGAAGACCAAGGTCGTAAAGACGGAGAGGACGGACATTGTCAGCAGGCTCAGACCAACGACGGTCGTGACGAGGAGCAGGTCCCTCTTGCAGCTGATAGCGTAGCCGCTGTCCCCGTCCATCTTCAGGCTGTAGATTTTTTGAAAATACCAGACCGTCGTGGCTACGGTGAGGTAGTAGAGGGCCCTCCTCTCCGTCTGCGTCAGACGAAGGAACTCTTTCTCTGCCATGATGACGAAGAGGGACAGAGCGATGAGCGTGAACAGAAAGTGCACCAGCCACACATTGATGTTGTAGAAGCCCGACCATTGCTCGATCTGCCCAACGGCGAGGGAGGTGCAAAGGGCATAGACCATCCAGTCGCTCGGACGGTAGAGGGAAAGCTTCAGGCCCTTCTTCATTGCTGAGTGTCTGTGCCTTTGTTGGCGAAGGTGGCTATATACACGGACTGCATCCCCATGCCCCAAACCAGACAACAAGTGAAACAATTGAGAGAGAAAGAGATCATAGCCGTCGAAGTGTTGCTCAGCCTACGCCATGGAAAGCCCGGTTCTCGTCCAACAAGACGCTCCGAGAGGCTTCGAGTTGCCAAAAGTCAGACAGATACTGATTACGTCTACTCGTAAGGTGGCGGAAGCGCTCGGCACCGGTCGCAGGGAGTCCGTCTACCAGTGCGCCCTCAAGCACGAGCTACAGGCCAACCTTCAGAAGACTGTCATGCTCGAGTACCCTATTCCCATCCTCTACGAAAACGAGCGCGTCGGAGTCTCCTACTTGGACCTTCTCGTAGCCGACGACCTGTTCGTGGAGGTAAAGGCCTTGGCCAAATTTGGCGGGAAAGATGCCCTCCAGACCTCTGCCTACGCTAGGGACACGGGCCTCGTCGGTGCTCTGGTCAATTTCAAACAAGTCCCAGCAGGGGGCATTGAGATCGAGTTCTACGACTGGGCGGGAAAGGCCACTCTACGGCCTGAAGCAGGCCATTAGGGTGCAGGTCGGAGAGAGGCACTTCGGGGAACGGTGGGGCCGACACTCCGGTGGTAGCTGGGCCTCGACGCTCTCCACCAACAGCCTCATCTTCTTCCTCCGTGTCATCCGTCGTCGTTTCTTCTCTTCGTAGAGCAGGCCCAGACAGATGGAACAGCTGACGGAATGTTTCCAAGTCGAATAAGAGATCAAACAGTGTGCATGAACGATTGCCTTGCACGGACACGGTGAACGAATCAGTCCCTCCCCTTTCTCCCAACAGACGTAGCAGTGCTCCTCTTCCGCAATGGCCTCGAGTTCTACAGGAAAGTCTACCGACGGTGCAGATCCCATCCCAGCGCATCATGACGAGTTCGACAAGCTCCTAAATACGGTAGAAGAACTGATTCTCAGCGACGGAAGCGATGATTTTGCCAACGACGCCGATGTTCTCTGTGAGGTGATCGAAAGCCTGAACGAAATCTTGGAGCTTAATTTTTCTGCCATTGCGAGCGCAACAATGCACTGGGACAGCAGCCTGAGGGCGCAGCCAAGGGCCTTCCAGCAGATGATCTACCTCTTGAAACTTGCGGGGGTCGAGAAGAACCTCTGGAAACGCCTTATGCCCTCGCTCAGCTTTGCACGCCTCAGTGACAAGGCCCTCAACGGCGCCGAGCGCTGGAAACCTCCGCGGAGAAGAAAGAAACGAAAGCACACGAGGAAGAAGAAGAAGCTTGCCGGCATCAGCTACATGGTGTCGATCAAGAAGATGCTACGGACGGCGATCGAGGAGAAAGACCTGCAGGCCACCGAGCAGATCATGAAAGAGATGGAGGCCAACATGCCCTTTGGATCGTCGGCACACCTTGCAGACGGCGTCCAAGACTTCCGAAGGCACAACGAGAAGGAGATGGGCCTGCGAAAACGACAGAAGAAAATGAGGCACTGCTACTTTGTCAAGCTAGGAAAGGGGGCAATGCCGAAACTTGCAGACGAACACTTCTGCACCAGAAACCGACGTTTTATTATGCCCTACCGCGATCCAAAGAAGCACGAAACGATGACCCTGCAGGACGAGCTGAAGAGGCAGACAGAAGGCAGCGACAGCGATTCAGATGATGAATAGAATAATATACACAAACATATAGACTATAGTTTAATTTTTTTCCTAACTCGACGGCGCTTCCTACGATAGATCTCTTCGATCGGAAAGAGCGACTTTAGCTTTAGTTCGTCCATGGCATAGTCTTTGCGGTCGATGGCACAGAGCTTTGGGGACTCCCTTACGGTCTCTTCCCTGTGCGAAGCACAAAGGTCAAGCACACTTCCCATTCTACTGGGAATTCAGTCGACGCCTCTTGCTGCTCCGGTCGGTGGGCTTCTCCACAAATGCACTTGCAAAGGTCTCCGTGTGCTTCTCCAGTACCGACAGCTCCGTCGGGAATCCGGGAGTAGCGCAGAGCAAAGGCTCCAGCTGGAAGGCAAGCATGAGGTCGATGATGAAGGAGTCGTCGTGGGAGTTCAGGGTCATGAAACGGAGCTTCTCGTTCCATGGGTCCTTTGCGTAGCGGGCAACAAGCCTCGACAGAATCTTTCGCATCTCTTCGATCGTATTGACCTCCTTCTTGTTGATGCTCTTGACGATGGTCATCGGGCGCAAGTGCTCGTAGCCCTGCTGCAGGACGGAGCAGGGGGTCTTGAAGGCCGACAGGACGCAGGCGTGGCGGGCCATGTGCGATTTGTTCAGAAACGAAACAATCGCCGGGTCCGACGAGTCCTCGACATCTTCAAGGTGGTTTGCGCAGAGGTCGCTAAAGACCATTCCCGCGAAAACAAGGCAGTCGATCTCCTCGATTGCCGGCATGAGCGTTCGGACGCGACCGACATTGTTCGACATCTCAAAGTCCATTCGAATCATTTTGCCTTTCCGGAAAACGTCCAAGTAGGTCGTGTGGCGGTCCAGAAGCATCAGAAAGTTCAGGGTCGAGAACTTTACCTTGTCGTGCTGGTAGGGCGACTGCACAAGACAGCGAGAATCCACTTCGTACTCGGAATTCATGTCGCCAATCTTGCAGATGATGTCACCGGCACGAAGGCCCTTCTTCTTCAGCGGAGACTTGTCGAAGACCGTCTTGACGAGCGCGCCCTTGACATTGCTCTTCAGGACCGTCACGGAGTAGGCGTGGATAAGGTTCTGCACGGCCAAGCCGAGGTGCGGGGGCGTCAGGATAACCTCATCGTCCTGCTTGTAGTGCAGGAGCATCGTGCCGATGACCGACCACGGGATTGCCAGAGCGACGCCTTCAGAGTCCTCGAAATTCGCGCTGGTGATGCCGATGACCTGCCCCGACTCGTTGAAGAGCGGGCCGCCAGAGTTACCGCTGGAGATGCTCTGGTTCAGCTGAAGGAACACCTCGTGCCGCCCGCTGATCTTTCCAGTGCTCAGGTGAGCGTCCTGAGAGTCGAGCGGGTAGCCGATCGTCGCGCAGGAGTGGTAGGCCTGCTTGGTCGTGTTCAAGGTCTTTGCAATCGGTCGAAGGAACGGGACACCGTGCATGATCTCCTGAAAGGTCTTTCCGATCTGCTGCTCGAGCGAATCGTTCCATTGAGAGGTCAGGCGCACAACGGCAAAGTCCAACTGCTGGCAGGCAATGACAACTTCGCCGTAGAGCTTTGTCGAACCGAGCCATGGGAACTCGACCGTGACGCGCATCGAAGCGCAACCTTCGATGACATGCGCATTGGTGACAAAGTAAAAGCAGCGCTCACCCTCGTCGGTCTTCTCGGGCAAGTAGAGGTAACGCCACGGGATCAAGAAGCCGGAGCCACAGACCATCTCGTCGCTTGTCGTCGTGAAGGGCTCGGCGGCAGAGATCTCACAGTTCTGTGCCGTTATCTTGCAGACGCCCTTCTTGTAGTGCTTCACGACGCTCTCTATTTTTGATTCTGGCATTCTGGGTTTTGGATTGGATATAAATTATTTCACTTGACGAACGGATCGATGTACGAAAGTCAAAAGAATGAAACCGACGTCAAGGGCATCTTCACGGAACAGCAGAGGGCGGCCGTGAGGAAGAAGCTGTTGGGGTACGCGCAGAAGAAGAAGCAGAGCCTGCCGAACGAGCCCGGCAACGCAAAAAAGGCGGGAAAGAAACGCTCCGCCATCCCGCTGCTGGTAGAGCAAGAGTTTCACACGAACTTCAACATGCAGAGCTACCGCTCGGAGCTCGACGAGGTGCCCTACCTGCTTCTCTTCCGGACGCACTTTCTGCCCTACTACGAGAACAAGGAACCGATCGAGATGGAGGCCCTGAGGCATCTGGCAGAGATGTCGGGCATGCAAGGGACGATGATCGAGGAGGAGGCCGACGGCTACCGCCTGACAGGGGAGATATCCAGAGGAGGCGCGGTGAGGCAGATTGCCTTCTACCTCCAGCACCATTTAGAAGGGAAGAGAATGGTAACGATACGAAATATTGTATTTACGACGACGCAGAATTAGCAATGGAATTGAAATCGATGAAGCGGACGCCTTTGGGAATGCAAAGGTCGCTGTTGAAACCGTGCCGAAACACCATCAGCCCGCTGCCGTAGGCCTTGAGGTACTTGTCGGCAGTCTTCATGAAGCCAAGCCTTCGCTTTACTTTTGGGTCCGTCGTAGCGTAGTAGTTCTTGCACTCGACCCAGTGCACCGGCTCGCCCTCGTAGACGACCGCCTCGTCGAGGAGGAAGTCCGGCGTCGGAAGGGCAGGGAGGCCCTCTGCCTGTCTGTCCCTGTTCTTCTGCTTCAGGCACTCGTCGGTCGAGTAGCCGACCCCGAACCGATCGACCCACAAGGCACAGACTTCCTCAAAGAGTGTCGCCTGCCTCTGCCGCTCATGGTCGTTTCCGTCGTTCCGGTAGAGACCCATCCGCAGGTAGTTGCCGAGCAAATTCTTCATCTGCTTCTCGCTCAGACGGACACAGCCACGGAGTTGGTTGAAGTTTACCTCCAGACAATCCGAAGGCCGCCGTGTCTTGCAGAATTGTTTTACGATAAAAGCATCATTCTTTTTACTTGAAACGCCTAACATATTATGTATATATTTTAGTCTTTTTCGCCTTCCACCGCATCCTTCTTCTTGAAGGGCTTCTCGAGCGAGTACTTCCGTGGGTCGAAAAATTTCGTCATGAACGGCTGCCACGTCTTTACGGACGAAAAGGTACGCTTGAACTGGAACCAGTGCTCGCGAAAGGTCTCCCACTCCGTACCATACTTGTCGTTGCCACGAGGGGCACGAAAGAGCTCGACAAGATCGTTGACAAAGGTGTCGAAGAAGCCAGCGTTGTAGTTCAACTTCCAGACGCGCGTACGCTCTATGCCATCCTTCTGCGACCAGCAGACGAAGAAGGTCTCCTTCAGGTTGTAGGCAGACATCTCCATGTGCAACTGCACCATATAGTAGGCCGGTATACTTGAATACATTTTCTGCGGACATTTGATCTCGAGGATGCTGTGCGCGACAGAACTGATACGTTCCCCGACAAGATCCGAAGCCGTGCCCCAGCCGGTCAGGTCGAGGCCGTCGGCAGTGCAGGGCTTGTAGTCGCCGGTCATTGGCTGGTGAAGGAGGCCCTTCTCGATCTTGTCCAAGCCCGAGACGACGAGCGTCTTGCGGTCGTTCACGAGATCAAAGTAGGCCATCAGGACCTCCTCCTCACCGTCTGCCGTCTCTCGGTGCCCGACGACGGTCCCCGTGTAGGTAATGCTGACGAGGCCGTCGGGGGAGGCGCCAAGGTGCTCGTAGGTGCGGTTTCTCTGGAAACCGGTCTCGAAGATGCAGGCGTCTATGCCATTGCGAAGGCTCCACTCCAAAAATCGCACTGCTTCTGTATCCTCGAATTGTACACCCCAGCGCATTC
>MDTG01200537.1_pt1 | contig 17223 bp, 12 predicted proteins | sample 811421 | NCBI WGS metagenome assembly MDTG01 (sample SAMN05326645, study PRJNA326480) | marine metagenome | isolation source: seawater | place: Pacific Ocean: South East | collected 2011
AGCATTAGTTTGGCAACCTCCTAAAATCTGTTGTGGTAACCATCCATATGTCTGAAAAACACGCCACCCTGAACCTCACCCAAAAGGACGGCTCAGAGCAAAGCATCGACCTCACCGTTCATTCAGGCACGTTGGGTCCGGACGTCGTTGATGTGGGCAAACTGACCGCGAACGGTTATTTCACTTACGATCCGGGATTCACCTCAACCGCCTCCTGTGAGTCACAAATCACCTTCATAGATGGCGAAAAGGGCATTCTTCTCCACCGCGGCTATCCTATCGAGCAATTAGCTGAACACTCGGATTATTTGGAGACGTGCTATTTGCTTCTAAACGGTGAGTTACCAACCGCCGGGCAAAAAGATGAGTTCGTGGGTATCATGACGCGCCACACAATGGTCCATGAGCAAATCAGAACGTTCTTCAACGGATTCAGACGCGACGCGCACCCCATGGCCATCATGTGCGGCGTTGTGGGTGCTCTATCGGCCTTTTATCATGACTCCACGGATATCTCAGACTCCTGGCATCGCGAGGTTGCCGCATTCCGCTTGATAGCGAAAATGCCAACGATTGCAGCAATGAGTTATAAGTTCTCGATCGGTCAACCGTTCATGTATCCGGACAACCGGCTCGACTACGCAGCGAACTTTCTTCACATGATGTTTGGCAATCCCTGCGAGCCCACCACAGTCTCGCCGACCAGTGCCCGCGCGATGGACCGCATTTTCTTACTGCATGCTGACCATGAGCAAAACGCCTCTACCTCTACGGTCCGGTTAGCGGGCTCGTCGCAGGCAAACCCCTTCGCCTGTATCGCTGCCGGTATCGCTGCGCTGTGGGGGCCGTCCCACGGCGGCGCAAACGAAGCAGTCGTCAAAATGCTGGAGGAAATCGGTTCCGTTGATCGCATCGAAGAGTTTGTGGCCAAGGCCAAGGACAAGAACGATCCCTTCCGACTGATGGGATTTGGGCACAGGGTCTATAAGAATTTTGATCCGCGCGCCAAGGTCATGAAACAGGCGGCTGATGAAGTGCTCGCTGAACTCGGCATAAAGGACGAGAATCTGGAGATCGCGAAGCGGCTGGAAGAAATCGCTTTGAGAGACGAGTATTTCATAGAGAAGAAACTTTATCCTAACGTGGACTTTTACTCCGGCATCATCTTGAAAGCGCTGGGCATACCCACCTCAATGTTTACTGTGATATTTGCCATCGGAAGAACTGTGGGCTGGATTGCCCATTGGAACGAAATGATAAGTGGGTCATACCGCATTGGGCGCCCTCGACAACTCTATACCGGTGAGCCGCAGCGAGATTTTGTTGCTCTAGACCAGCGATAAATTCGCATGTCTGCCTCTGTGGTCATCTCTGGCTCGGGGCTTTTCACGCCCCCAGATAAAATCAGCAACGAAGAGCTCGTGGCGTCTTTCAACGCTTGGGTGGATCTTCATAACGAAGCTTATGGTGATCAGATTGCAAGCGGCCAAATAGAGCCCAAGACACCTTCCTCCGCCGAATTCATTGAGAGAGCATCGGGCATCAAGTCTAGATATGTGATTAACAAAGCCGGCATTCTGGACCCCCATCGAATGGTTCCAGATATTCCCGAGCGCGAAAACACAGAAAACTCTGTGATGTGCGAGATCGCCTGTCACGCAGCACGTGAGGCTATGCAAGCAGCGGGCGTAATGGCTGCAGACATAGATGCCGTTATTGTTGCCGCATCAAATATGCAGCGCGCCTACCCTGCTATGGCCATTGAGGTGCAGGCTGCACTCGGCGCGACGGGCTTCGCATTCGATATGAATGTTGCCTGCTCATCGGCAACCTTTGGCATTCAGCAAGCTAGTGACGCCGTGAAATCCGGCAGCGCGCGCAGGGTGTTAGTTGTCAACCCGGAGATCTGTACTGGGCACTTAAATTTTCGCGACCGTGACTCCCACTTCATTTTTGGCGACGTCGCGACTGCGGTCGTTGTGGAGAGCACCGAGTCGGCCTCAAAACAACAGGGCTGGGAAATTTTGGACTCCCGCATGCAAACGCTGTTTTCTAATAATATCCGGAACAACTTCGGCTTCCTGAACCGTGCTGACGAATCAGGCATAGGTCAATTAGACAAACTTTTTGTGCAGGAGGGCCGTAAGGTATTCAAAGAAGTGTGCCCTGCAGTTGCCCAGCAGATCAGCTCACAGCTCGATTCGATAGGCATATCGTCAGGTGATCTGAAGCGCATCTGGCTGCACCAAGCTAATCGCAATATGAATGATTTGATCGCGCGGAAGGTTTTTGGCAGGGACCCTTCACCCGAGGAGTCGCCAACCATTCTCGATCAATACGCCAACACCTCCTCGGCGGGATCAATCATTGCGTTCCATAAACACAGCGCGGATTTAGATTCAGGGGATCTGGCCGTTCTGTGTTCGTTCGGGGCGGGATACAGCATCGGTTCCATCATTTTGAGATGTCGCTGAAGGCCCTTGCTCCAGACAGTCATGCGGCGCTTCGCATAAAAAGCCATTAGGGTTCCGCTAGCAATGCTTCCGACACTGCGTTCAGTAGATGCGCCGTCTGCTCTAGTGTCCCGACCGAGACTCGGAGCCACTCGGCGATGCGAGGCTTGTCCCACCGTCGCACAATCACATCTTGTGCTCGCAAAGCCTCAAATATCGTCTTGCCTGATATCTGTGCATGCCTCACAAAGAGAAAATTTGCAGAAGAAGGGAGTACTTCAAAACCCTGTTCAATCAGCCCCTGCCGCATTACCTCGCGACTCCGAATGACAAGATCTGCAGATTGCTCAAACCAGGCATGATCGCGCATAGCCGCCGCCCCAGCCGCCTGCGCTATCGCATCAAGCGGATATGAATTGAAAGAATCTTTGATCCGATTTAGCCCATCGATCAGTTCTGTATTCGCCAATGCATAGCCCACTCGCATTCCCGCCAGCGCATGACTCTTCGACAGGCTTCGACTCACGATAAGGTTGTCATGCTGATCCACTAGTTGCGCCGCTGTATCCGCACCAAAACCGTGATAAGCCTCGTCAATAATGATCAGTCGATCGCAGTTCGAGTTCACAAGAGACTCAATCTCACCTAACGACAACGCGATACCAGTAGGGGCATTGGGATTTGCTAGAACAACAGGATGCGGCGAGTCGCACAATGCTGCGATGTCTACTGAGAAATCGCGCTGAAGCGGCACCTCTATCAGTTGGGAGTCGTAGAGATCTGCCCAAACTGGATAGAATCCGTAAGTCGTATCGAGTGTCTGCACGGTCCGGCCCAATAAATACGCTGACCATGAGTGGGCAAGCACCTCATCAGATCCATTCCCCACAAAAACCTGTGTTGCCGATAAGCCTTCGGAATCAGCAATCGCCTTCCTCAGATCAATCGCCAGGGGATCGGGGTATCGGCGCAACTGGTCTGCCTGCACCCGCGCAATCGCGGCCATCACGGAATTCGAGGGTTCAAGCGCGTGCTCGTTGGTATTTAGCTTGACGACTGAGCAGGACTCGGGCTGCTCGCCAGGTACATAGGGCTTTATACCCTCGACCTTTTTTACCCAAAATCGACTCATCAAACCATCCAAAAAAAAAGACAGGTAAGTTAAGGGCTATGATATCAGGTCGCAGAGCATGGATAAGTGCTGGAGCGTCAGATGACCGCAGACTCCTGCGCTACCACACTACGATCATTTGGGAAAACCAACCTGAACACACTGCCCTTCCCAACTTCACTATCTACAAAAAGCTTTGCGTCATGAGAGACCGCTACATGTTTCACAATAGCGAGCCCCAGTCCCGTGCCGCCAGTTTTTTGACTACGGCTTTTTTCAACGCGGTAAAACCGCTCGGTCAAGCGAGGAATGTGTTTGGGCTCGATACCCTCGCCGATATCCTCAACGGACAGCGACGGCCCCACACTAGTATTAGCCCAGCGAATTTTCACAACCCCATCACTATATTTGAGCGCATTCACTACAAGATTGCTGATCGCGCTCCTCAGCTCGAGGGCACTCCCCAAAATCCCACGATTGGAACTGATGTCCAACTGAATCTCGCGTTCAGGCCAAGCTGCTGCCAAGTTATCGCGGACATCAACCAAGAGGTCAGCGACGTGTATTTCGTCATCTTTTCGCTCACCTTCAATGCTTTCTATGCGAGAGAGCCACAGCAAATCTTCGATCAGGCGTTCCATGCGATTCACCTGTGTATCCATTGACCCGAGGGATCTTTGAAGCGTTCTATCAGACCCGTCAATAAAAGACTGCAAGGTCTCTATATAACCCTTGATGACGGTTAACGGTGTCCTGAGTTCGTGGGAAACATTTCCAACAAAGTCTCGTCGCATGCGCTCCAGTTTGTCCTGCTCTGTAACGTCCTTAACGAATACCAGTCGATCATCAGAGCCAAAGTGTGCAAACTCAAGCTGGACGCAGAATTCGGGGTCCGGGCCGGGCTTAATGCGAAGCGGCTTTTGGAAAACCTCTCTTTTTACGTAACGTTTGAGCTGCTTACCGGGGATCACATCGTATAGCGTTTTACCCTCCTCTTCCTCAAAGCGAATACCAAGAAGATCCTCCGCCGCGTCGTTGCACCAGACCAGCCGGTGATCGGAGTTTATAATCAGGGCCGCATCGCGCATTGAAGCGAGGGATTTCTTGAGGTGAAGCTGAGACCTCTGAGTTGGGGCCGGCCCCGAGGTCGTGCGACTCCGGAGCACATAGACATCGTGCAGCACGCTACCAATACTCGAACCACCGATGGGAGGCAAGTCGTCGGGCTCGGCTAACCACCTATAAAGTCTTGCCAATTGCCAACCCCATGAAAGGGCGAGGCAGGCAACACACAATGCGATTGAGAGTTTCCAGTCTCCCTTTATCAACCAGTAGACACCGGCCAGACCTACGGCAACAACGAGACGACGAAACTCGAGAATAAAAAAGCTTGGCGGGGTCACGATACCGACAGGTCTCTGGGTGAAAACCGGTACCCTGTCCCCCGAACAGTTTGAATGAGATCTACGTAAGCTGCGTTCGCTGCATGTAACGCCTTGCGTAAACGTCTAATGTGAACGTCTACCGTTCGCTCCTCCACGTAAACATTTGCGCCCCATACGCGATCAAGTAATTGCGCACGAGAGTACACCCGCTCTGGGTTGGTCATGAAAAAGTGCAGTAACCTGAACTCTGTCGGCCCCATTTCAAGTGGCTTGTTCTCAAGTAGCACCCGGTGACTAACGATATCTAACACGAGATCACCGACCTTAAGTGCATCGCCTTCTTGATCGCTCGAGGTTCGACGGAGCAGCGCCCTAATTCTTGCAATTAGTTCTCTCGGTACGAAAGGTTTGGTCATGTAGTCATCGGCACCCACCTCCAACCCTTGAATTATGTTGTCTTCGTGGGTTTTGGCTGTAAGCATGATCACCGGCAGTGACTGCAATGCCTCTTCTTTCTTAAGTCGGCGCAAAAGCTCAATGCCGCTACCACCCGGTAACATCCAGTCCAGCAATACAATATCGGGGGCGTCGTCGGTAATGACTCGATAGGCCTCGTGAATATCCTGCGCTTCCATGCATTCAAAGTCAGATATCTCCAGAGCGAGTCTAAGCATCTCGCGGATGCTGGATTCATCCTCAACGACGAGTACTTTTTTCGCGGACACTTTTCCCACTTTATTCAACCGTGCTGTGGCTTTCAGTCAATGAACCATGTAATTTAGAATTTTGTTACACAGACCTGTGGCACTCGGCACTGGTCGGTCTACCACCAATCAAACCAGCCTCGAGGCTCAAGCTCCTGTGAACACTCCGGAAGCTGACTGTCGTAGCGCTTCGCCTGGCGATCAACTTTTCGAGCGACATCAACCAGCCAATCTTTACTGCGGTAGCTCTGCTTGCGGTATCCACCGTGACCCTCGTGATAAGCGAGGTACAGTCGGAACGCATCCTGCTTATCAATGCCAAGCTCCGTATTAGAAACGCTGTTGTACCAGCCCACAAAGTCGATAGCGTCGCCGAAGTTGTCTCGATCCGCGCCATAATTACCGGTGCTTCGCTGGTACCACTCCCATGTGCTGTCTTTGGCCTGAGAGTATCCATAGGCATCTGATGGACGAGGCCCTGGAATGATACCCCAAAGCTTTTTGCGCGGCGGTTTAGCTGTCGCAACGAAGCGGGACTCTTGGTGCATGAACGCCATAGCGACCGATACCGGCACACCCCAACGCGCACGAGATTCTTTGGCATCCTCATACCAACCAGATTTCTCACGGAAGATATCGCAGACGTTATCGACCTGTTCAGGTGGCGAGGTCACGCACGCAACCAACAAAGCTATGATGACTACCGCCGTCACGGTTCGCGATATTCTCCAAGTCATTCCAGTTCCTCCATTAGCGCCAGCCACTCTGACTCATCAATAATCTCAATACCCAAGGTCTCAGCTTTCTTGCGCTTGCTGCCAGCCCCCGATCCTGCCAACACGGTGGTAGTTTTAGCCGACACGCTACCCGTCGTTTTTGCTCCCAGCGCACGAAGCCTCTGCTCGGCATTATCACGTCCCATCGACTCAAGCTTACCCGTCACGACCCAGATAGCGCCTGCCAGCGGTCCGTCACCACAAGTAGTGGACACCACGGGCCAATTCACCCCTGCAGCGATAAGCGCTGCGATCACCTCCTGATTACGCCTCTCTGAGAAAAAAACGTGAATGTGCTTTGCAACAATGGGGCCCACATCGTCAACCTCCTCCAATATCTCAATAGGCGCCGCCATTACGTTTTCGAGAGCCAGAAAATGGCTAGCTAATGCACGCGCCGTGGCCTCGCCTACCTCGCGAATACCCAGCGCATAAATGAGTCGCGGTAACGTCGTGGCCTTTGACTGCTCGATCGCCTTAATTAAATTTTCACTAGATTTCCCTCCCATCCTCTCAAGTTTGGACAAGCTTTCAGCATCCAGATAGAAAAGGTCAGCCACGTTGGCGACAAGCTCTCCGTCAACCAATTGATCGATCAACTTATCACCCAAACCCTCCATGTCCATCGCCTTGCGAGACGCAAAATGTCGTATCACGGCCTTGAGCTGCGCGTTGCAGCTCATGCCTCCTACGCAGCGAACCACCGCTCCGCCGTCTTGTCGATCGACATCCGAGCCGCACTCTGGGCAGGCATCGGGAAAGACGATCGCGTCTCGGGTAGAACTCTCCGAAACGCATTCGTGCTGAACGACCGAGACGATCTGCGGGATCACATCACCCGCGCGACGGACAACGACCCGATCGCCAATGCATACCCCAAGCCGTTCTATTTCGTCAGCATTGTGCAATGTCGCATTGCTGACGGTGACGCCACCTACGAAAACGGGAGCCAAACGCGCAACCGGTGTGATAGCACCTGTTCGCCCTACCTGAAAATCTACGCCAAGCAGCTGTGTACTTACCTCTTGCGCCGGGAACTTGCGAGCAATTGCCCATCTGGGTGCTCTGGAAACAAAACCAAGCCGATCCTGCTGCGCAAAGGAATTGACCTTGAAAACAATACCGTCTATGTCGAAAGGAAGTGCCTCCCGCCGCAACGCAATGGATTCGTAGTAAGCCTCGCAGGCCTCCACACCGTTAACAGTCCTCATGTAATCAGAGACAGGAAGACCCCAATCACTGAGCCGCCGGAGTGTCTCGTCATGACAGTCAGGTAAATCACCTTCAACCACACCCACCGAGTAGGCAGTGAAGGACAATGGCCTTCTGGCGGTGATGCGCGAGTCAAGCTGCCGCAAGCTGCCCGCAGCGGCATTGCGTGGATTGATAAAGACCCGCTCCCCCATCGCACTGGCCCGAGCGTTCATTTTATTAAAGGCATCCTTGGGGATGACTACCTCGCCGCGCACCTCGAGATACGGCGGAATGCCCTGCCCCTTTAGTATCAGCGGCACGTTCCTCACCGTGCGGATATTGGCCGTGATATTTTCGCCGGTACTCCCATCTCCACGGGTTGCCGCCAGCGCCAATTCGCCTTTATCGTAGACAATACTTACCGCCACACCGTCCAACTTCGGCTCACAGCAATAATCTATATCATTGGCCTTGAGACGTTCTGACACGCGCCGATGAAAATCACTGAGATCGTCTGGTGAAAAAGCGTTATCAAGAGACAGCATCGGGCGCCGGTGGGTGACTGATTCGAATGAGGCCAGCGGGGCAGAGCCCACCCGCTGAGTCGGAGACGTAGGTAGCCTGAGATCCCGATGTTCAGCTTCTAGCGCCTGCAGGCGACGCATTGCAGCATCGTAGTCCTCATCCGGAACCAGAGGTTCGTCCTCAGCGAAATAAGCCCTCGACCAACGCAGGATTTGCTCGGTTAACGCGGCTGCCTCTTCTTTAGGAGACGGACTCATCGGATCAGTTACGGCGGACGAGCAGTCGCCTCTCCAGCTCGCGTACCTGCTGACGCATGTGTTCCAAGCTCTGACGCGTCACGACACTCCTCGTCTCGTCCTGAACGTCACCATCCAACTGCTTGGCCACCAACTTGACGGTCTCATACATGCAATCGAAAGCCTTCAGCATATCCGCAGGCCCTGGCAGTGTGACAAAAAACATCAGGCCCCGGGTTTGCAGTGGTTCCATGTTGTCAACGTCGAACACGCCGGGTTTCATCATATTCGCCACGCTGAATTCGATGGCCCCTCGGCCGGAAGCCCGCTCGTGACGATGAAAAAAGTCCATGTCGCCAAATCTTAGATCGCAGGCCAGCAAGGTTTCCAGAACCTCAGTCCCGGAGAATCCCTCCTCAGCTCTCGCCACGACGAAAAGAATAAAGACGTGCGTGTCCGCGCCTCTCGGCAAGCGACCATGCGCCGGCGCATCGATTGGTAGCGCCTCGCGCTCCGCCTGCGCTGGCTCTTCCCCATCTGCCTGCAGTGTCTCTAACCAATCAACCGTGCCTGAATCGGGTATTGCCTGCTCTGACGGCTCGGCACTCACCGAAGGACTTTTGATGGTGCGACGTCGAGAGTCGGTGTTTCCAACCGAATCTGGGGCCGGCGGCGCAGCTACGCTAGATTCTTCAACTCGGCCGTCCCCTATCGATTGGTGGCAGTCCGCTGACGGCACCTGCGGCGTGGAAGCAGATATATCACCTCCTTCCCCGGCAATACTCTCACCATGTCCATTGGCCGCCCGTTGGGCCGCTGCGACGTCAATAGGATCAGAGATTGCAGCACTAGGGGCCTCACCGCCGCTCTCGCTGTCTGATCTGGGGGTGATCGTCTGTTCAAAATTAGCTACCTTGTCGACGTCCAAAAGGTCATTTCGGCGGACAATGCGCGCACCGCCGTTAGGTAACTCCGTAAGCAAATTAAATGCGTCGTCTCTATTAGATGTCGGCGAGGCTCTCTCGATTTTCGCATTCAGTCTAATTTCAGCACGTCGTTCTCGCCAATACCGACGGAACGCATCGATCAACACAGCGGCGATCATCATCCCACCGATAATAACCATCCAGTCTCGTATCGAGAGTTGCTCCATCAAGGTGCCTCTAGCTGGCTGCTAACTGAGCGGCCTCTTCCACGTCTACCGTCACCAGCCGAGACACCCCCGGCTCTGACATAGTGACCCCCATTAGCTGATCCGCCGCTTCCATTGTGATCTTGTTATGCGTGATAAAAACGAACTGCACCTTTTCCGACATTTCGCGAACCAGACGCGCATAACGTCCAACGTTAGCGTCGTCAAGCGGCGCATCCACCTCGTCCAACATACAAAAAGGCGCAGGATTAAGTTGGAAAATGGAGAACACCAGCGCGATCGCAGTCATCGCTTTTTCGCCACCGGAGAGCAGGTGAATCGTTGAGTTTTTCTTGCCTGGCGGACGTGCGAAAATAGCTACACCGGTATCGAGCAAGTCGTCGCCTGTCATCTCTAAGCAAGCGGTGCCACCACCGAAAACGCGCGGGAACAGCTGGGCAAAACCGATATTAATTTGATCGAAGGTGTCTTTAAATCGCTGCCGAGTTTCTTTATCAATTTTACGGATAGCAGCTTGCAACGTCTCCAACGCCGCTTCGAGGTCGGCGTTCTGCGCATCGAGGTACTGCTTTCGCTCTGAGGCCTTGGCGTGCTCGTCGATCGCCGCCAAGTTAATCGGTCCCAGACGGTTAATCCTGGCGGCGGCCCTCTCTACCCTGGTCTGCCAATCGGTTTCTCTTGCTTCCTCAGGTAACGTCGCCGCAATTTCGTGTGGCACCCCACCACGCCGTGAGATCTCCTCAACCAGAGTTTCAAGCCGCACCGCGGTCTCAGCCTCCTGCAGCCGCAAGCGCTCGATATCGGCCTGAAGGCGATCTGCTACTCCCTGCTGGTTAACCCGCGCCTGCTCCAATTGCCGAAGTTTTGCCTCGATATCACCAAACCGAGCGCGTTGGGCATTCAGCTCACCCTCAGCTGCGATGCGCTGATCCAGAAGCTCCGAGAGGCGCGCCTCATTATCGGCGTCAGGATCTGCAGACGTGCTAAGTGAACCAGTCAATTCGCTTTCGCGCGACTCTAAATCACGCAACTGTGTCTCCATCCGGAAGATACCCTCGCGGAGAGTCGCAACCTGCGTGCTCAAATTCTGGCTTTGAAGCTCGCTGCGCATCAGCGCATCTGCGGCTTCCTGGGACGCGTGACGCTGCTGTGTTAAGTGCTCGCTGAGCGCAGCTCGCTCCTGCTGGAGTCGGTCGCGTTCTAACTGATCCGCCTCCAACTGCTCAAGCGCAACAGACAATGAGCCACGAGCATCAGCGAGATGCTGTTGCTCTTCTTCATACTGCTTTTCAGCTTCTTGGATCTCCGCTTGCAGACGATTTCTACTCTGAAGCTGCTGCTCAAGTCTGGTGGCCACAGCGCGCTGCTCGGCCACGCACTCTGCCCGCTCGGTAACTGCCATCTGCTGCTCATGCTGGACTTGCGACACCTGTTTTTCGAGCTCCGCGCGGCCCTTGAGCAGATCTCCAATCCGCTTTTCAATGTCTGAAGCTTGCTCACGCGCAGTGTTTAGCTCTGCTGTAAGGCACTCAATCTGAGCTTGACGCGCGATAGTCCCTGCTGCCGCATCCGCCCCTGAGCGCGTTCGGTGCCATCCCCTGGCGAGCCAATGCCCGTTTTTGGTTACAACGGATTCACCTACTGATAACTGCTCAATTATCTTCAGCGCGTCACTGAGATTTGACGCGGTCCTTACCGCCGACAGCCAGTGCAGAACGCGGGCAGGCCCGCGCGCTTTTGCCGCCAACGTATCCGCCGTGTTCGATGGTGGATCGACCTGATCATCCAACAGGAAAGCCCCTGCCGGTAACGCATTTATACCTGGCAACGCGTCAATTTGCCTGTCTGTCAGTACTTGAGCGGAGAGTGCCTCCCCTAGCACTTGCTCAACAGCGCCCTCCCAACCGGGATCGACTTCAAGCGCGGAATAAACTGTGCCATCTGTGCTTAAAACTTCGCTCTCTATCCAAGCATTCAGAGCGGCACGTTCCTGCTCATCAGAGGCGGCCTCCTGAAGCGCGACCAAAGAGGTCATCAATCCCCGTATTTCCTGAATGCTCGCCCGAATATCGTCTTGTTGCTTTCGATACTGTTCTAGCGACGTGTGAGCTACCTCCACCTTCTCCTTCAGATCGCCGAGCTCAGCTTCAAACCCCGCGATCCTACGATCAGATTCTTCGATTTTTAAGTCTAGGTGTGATTTCCCACTGCCGCCCGTTGTGGCGGAAAGAGGCTCCAGTTCAGCACGTTGGTGTTGCAAGCGCTCTTGCAACTTTATCAGCACCTGCTCGAGATAGGTGATGCGGCTCTGCTGCACCTCTGCGGCCTGACTGGGCTCACGCGCCCGCTCGTTAAAGCAGTCCCAAGTCTGAGACCAAGTCTGGACGGCAGATTCTGCCGCTGCAAGCGCTTCCCCCGCCTCCTCAGCAACAGATTTAAACTCAATCAAAGACGGTGCAGACTGCTCAAGTTCTCTCTCCCACTCGTTGAGATTCTTCCTATCAACATCGAGGTGATCGCGAGTCTGTTCGAGGTTGTTTCTGGTCTGATCAAGATGTCTTCGCAACTCGCCACGACGTTCCTGCGCGTACTTCAGCGCTTGCTCAACGCGAGTCACCTCACCGCCGATCGAGTAGTACTTTTCTTGCGCACCATTCAGTGCGTCTGCGGCCACGGACTGCTCAGATCGCCGTGCCTCGATCTCGCTGAAAATACGGGTAGACTCCGCTCTAACAGCTTCTCGCTGAACATCCAAAGCGCCTATCTCGCGGGAGACAGTAGCGCTCGTCTCATTGAGATTACGCCAATGAATAGTGAACAGCTCACTTTGCGCAATGCGCTCTTCTTCCTTGAGTTCTGCGTACTTTTCCGCAGAACGCGCCTGTCGATCCAGATGCGCCAAATTGCGCTGCAGTTCATCTCGCAGATCCGTCAGGCGATCGAGGTTTTCGGTTGTCCGGCGTATCCGATTCTCCGTCTCGCGCCGTCGCTCCTTATACTTGGAGATCCCCGCAGCCTCTTCAACGAAGACTCGCAGCTCCTCAGGTTTTGATTCAATCAAGCGCGACACCACACCCTGCTCGATAATGGCGTAGCTGCGTGGGCCCAGACCAGTGCCTAAGAACAGATCTGTGATGTCTCGCCTTCGGCACTTTGCACCATTAAGGTAGTACTCCGACTGTGACTCGCGCGTCACAACGCGCCGCACGGAGATCTCGCTGTAAGCGGCGAACTCACCCACAACCTTATCCTGCGAATTGTCGAACACCAGTTCAATAGATGCTTGGCTGACTGGTTGTCGGCTGATGGTGCCACTGAAGATCACGTCAGTCATGGACTCGCCGCGAAGCGTTTTTGCGGAGCTCTCACCCATTACCCATCTCACAGCATCGATAATGTTGGACTTGCCGCAGCCATTTGGCCCCACGACCGCACACATGTTGCCCGGAAACTGCACCAAAGTAGGGTCAACAAAGGATTTGAAGCCGGCCAGTTTGATGGATTTCAGGCGCATTAAAGTTCCCGGATTATCAACTTACCGCGCGCCAGAAAAGGATCGCCGCAGTACACTTAAAAGCACAACATTTAGTGTATCCGCTTCTCATACACAACACTATGTTTGGTCGAGAATAATATCACCTAATCGCCTGCCAAAAGGATGTTCACGGGCTCATCGCCCAAGACCAGCACGTCTTCGAGTCGCGCCCATCTCCAGGCATTGGCCCTGCCGGGCTGCCCTGTCAGCGAGATCTGCACCTCTATCGAAACCGAGGTGAAATCCGATAGGCGTTGACCCGCCATAGAGGTGGCGTCAGACAGCATGACAGTCGTCGGCCAACCACCGACCGGCTCCCGAACGACCGCGATCGGCATACCGGCCTCCACACCCGCCGGCCGCGCCAGTATAAACATCACGGCATCGCCCGGCACGGTGAGGTGGGTCGGCAGCATAATCTGCACCGATATCGCCCCCTTTACTGCTGGCTGCAGGGACTGCAACTCGGCTTCCTGCGGAGCAGATGTCAGGCCAGTCGCGGCTGCCAGTTCTTGCTCTGCACGCGTAATCACCTGTCCGAGCATAGTATGTCCGGGGCTGCCGGGAGTCTCAAGCGCACGTAATCGCTGCCAATAAGTGGTCGCCCCGCGATAATCGGCCTCTTCAAAGGCCGCCATCCCAAGAGTAGCAAGCGCCGCGGACTGAGTGGGATCCCTGGCCAGGGCCTGCTCTGCTCTGAATCGGGCTTGCGTACTTAACGCGCGATCCGCGGCCAAAAACTCGGCCTGTGCCGCTTTGCCGAGAATCTCAGGCGCATTTGCGCCAGCCGCGATCAATCGGTCAAAGTAGCGCGCTGCAGCGGCAGGCTCATTGCCCGACAGGTAGTAGTCAGCAAGCAACAGTGCATAATCCGTGTTGGCTTGACGCACCTCGGCGCGATCCTCAATGCGATCTATCAGTGCTATGACGTCAGCGGGCTGGGCAGTGTCGAGACGAGCCAATTGCTCCGCGATCTCGACGTCCTCCCAGGCACCCAACGCCAAGTACAGCCAGCCAGTCCCTCCAATTAAAAAGGTTGCGCCCAGGCACTGAACCCACCAAACGTATCGCGGTGTGGCAGCATCGAGGGAATCCGGCGGCACGTCACCCTCCTCCATCACACGCAGCGCCGCCTCCTCCCTGAGAGACTCCGAGTCACCTTTGAGCTCTCGCTGTCTAAGCGTCAACCAATCACTATTTGTCTCAGTGAGATCGCTGCGATGCCACACGCGGGGCAGTACTGACACCATGGCGACCGCCAGCACAACAAGAGAGACGACGCCCAGAAGAAAAGTCGGCATCAATGGCTGGATTCCTCGTTGGAGTGAGCCATTAACCGCTCGAGTTCATCACGTTCTCTCGCGGTGAGGGGATGTGGCGCGCTTGCTTGCCGAACCTTGAAGTGCCAGACCAGACCGAACGCGCCCGCCAATAGCAGCAGCGCGGGTGAGGCCCATAGCAGTGCTGTGTTGCGGTCTACTCCCGGCCGATAACGAACGAACTCACCGTAGCGCGCAACCATAAAGGCCAGAATATCTTCGTCAGTGGCTCCCGCTTCCAGCTGCTCATGCAAGACTACGCGAAGATCACGCGCGATCGGTGCATTGGAGTCTGCGATGTTCTGATTCTGACACTTGGGGCAACGTAACTCCTGGCTTAAGCTGTGATACCGCGCCTCTAACTCAGGAGAGGAAAACCTGTAGGTTTCGATCACAGCCCACGCTGCAGCAGGCAGGAGCGCGAGCAATATCAGAAACGAAATAATGCGACCCACGTTCATCGCTCCTCCCCGCCCAGAGAGAGCCTATTCGTCGTCAAACCCGTCGGAAACCAACGTTGAAAATCCCGAGCAAAAACCCTCGCATCAAGCACGCCTACATGACGGTGAACGATCTGCCCTTTTTCATCTATGACGTAAGTTTCGGGAGCGCCGTAAACACCCAGATCCAGACCCACCAAACCATCCGCGTCGAAAATATTCAGGCGATACGGATCGCCCAGCTGGGCCAACCAGTCGAGCGCCTTTGAGGAGTCATCTTTGTAATTTAAACCGAAAATCGGTACCCCGCGCTCTGCCAGCTGCAGCAAAAAGGGATGCTCAACCCGGCACGAATAGCACCATGTCGCCCATACGTTCACGAGTGCGGGACCCGGCAGCAACGCCTGCTCGGTCAACTCGGCGCCGCTGATCAACTCCCTTTGGGTAAAGGGCGGAAAGGGCTGTCCCAGCCTTGCGGCTGGCAGCGCTGTCGGATCGATAGACAGCCCTTTGTAAAGCAAGCCTGTGAGCAGACCGAAAGCCAGCAGAGGGGTAAGGCGCCTAGCCTGCAAAGCCGACTGCTCCGACGGCAGATGACTCGCTGCGCGCGGACTGCGTGCGGTAACGGCGATCAAAAACCGTTATCAGCGACCCCAAACCAATCATCAGGCCCCCCAACCACAACCACCGAACCATAGGCTTGTATTGCAAACGGACGGCCCAAGCATCGTCGCCAATCGGTTCGCCTAGAGCAATATATAAATCCCGCCAGAAGCTAGCATCAATCGCCGCCTCTGTCATAACCTGACCGCTAGCGAAATACCGGCGCTTCTCCGGCGCCAGCAGGGCAATGCGCTGACCTGCGTCAGTGACCTCAAAAACTGCATAGTCCGCCGCATAATTAGGCCCCTGACTTTGACCGATCTCTACCAACTCAAAACGATAGCCGCCCAACTCCTCAACGTCGCCCACCGCCATGCGGAGATCGCGCTCCTCGTTGAGCTGAGTAACGACGACTGCTCCTAGCACGACCACTGCGAAACCAAGGTGTGCTGCGATCATGCCGAAAAAGCTCGGGCTTACACGATGCCAACGCATTCGCCCGTCACCTGACGCGACCCGGCGCCAGAAATCCCGCAACACACCGAGCGAAACCCAACCCGAGAGCAACACCGCTAACGCAATCCAAACGTTAAAGTCTCTATCACCAAAGATGCCGAGAAGGGCCGCTAGTAGGACAACAGCTAGGCCAGGAACCATCAGCTCGTGCAGCCACCGACCGACTGTGTCTTCGCGCCATCGCGACAGCGGCCCTACAGTCATGAACGGCATTACCAGAGCCATCAATGGCACAAACACTGCATTGAAGTAAGGCGGCCCGACAGAGTATTTGCCGAGCGAGAACGCATCCATGACGAGAGGAAACAAAGTACCCAACAAAACAACGATTGTCGCCACAGTAAACGCCAGATTGTTTACCATCAGCAATGATTCACGCGAGATCGCTGTGTAAAACACCCTGCTGGCCACCGAGGGCGCGCGCATCGCATAAAGCAGGAGGGAGCCGCCCACCACTAGGGCAAGAAAGATCAAAATAAACAGCCCACGCTCTGGATCCGCTGCAAAGGCATGGACGCTAGTGAGCACGCCAGAGCGAACAAGGAAGGTACCCAATAGTGATAAAGAAAAAGCGAAAATCGCCAACAGCACGGTCCAGGAGCGAAATACGCCGCGCTTCTCCGTGACAGCCAGACTATGCACCAGTGCAGTGCCCATGAGCCAGGGCATGAATGAGGCATTCTCAACTGGATCCCAAAACCACCACCCGCCCCAACCCAATTCGTAATATGCCCACCAGCTGCCAAGCATGATGCCTAAAGACAAGAACCCCCACGCGACATTCGTCCACGGCCGGGACCACCGTGCCCATGAGGCATCAAGGCGGCCGCCCAGCAGAGCTGCGATGGCGAAAGCGAACGGTACAGAGAGTCCCACGTACCCCATGTAGAGTAACGGAGGGTGAATGATTAACCCCGGGTCCTGCAGCAGCGGATTGAGGTCGTTCCCATCGAGGGGAGTGCTCGGCAGCAGTCGCTCGAAGGGGTTAGAAGTGAGAAGCGAAAAGGCAAGAAAACCAACGGCGACAAATCCCATTACGCTAAGCACTCGGGCCACCATGATCAGCGGTAACCCGCGGCTAAAAAACGCGACCGCGCTCATCCAGCCTGACAAAATAAGCACCCAAAGCAGCAGGGAGCCCTCGTGGTTCCCCCAGACAGCAGAAAACTTGAAAATCGGGGGAAGCAGGCTATTGCTATTGGCAGCAACAACCGCCACCGAAAAATCGTCACGCAAAAAGCTGGTCGTCAGCAGGGAAAATGCAATAGCGACG
>MDTG01212443.1_pt1 | contig 17223 bp, 13 predicted proteins | sample 811421 | NCBI WGS metagenome assembly MDTG01 (sample SAMN05326645, study PRJNA326480) | marine metagenome | isolation source: seawater | place: Pacific Ocean: South East | collected 2011
CCTGCTCGCCGCAGGACTGCTCCTCCGGGCCCGTCGTTTCGAGAGTGCGGAGTGTTCCCTCCTCGACCGCTCCGGCAGCCTCCACCAGGGTGTCGAAGATGGCCGCGGCATCCGTCTCGAGCTCATCGAGATCGGGCCCAGCACACGCTGTCAGCAGCACGGATGCCGACACGAACGCGAGAGCGAGCATGATCGGTCTGCGCGCCCGCAGCATCCCTGTGCCCCCGTTCACGGACGCACCACCGCGCTGACTTCGAACTCCTCGGGCGTCGGAGCGCTCGTGCGCACCCCGAGCGCGGCGAGCTGGTCGACGAACCAGCCGTCGTGCCAGTCAGTGATGTCACACGGTGACGAGGAGCCATCGAAGGCGGACCGGTCAATGCCGTGTTGGTACACAGCTCGGCAGCTGGCATCCGTCTCCAGCGCCCACTCGTAATCGTCGTGCGACACCCCGGCGCGTTCGGCCGCGAGCAGGGCAGGGAAGGAGTTCTGGTACTGGTACCAGTGCATCGCCTCGTGCACGAAGATCGGCCAGGCGAGGCGCTCGATTCCCGGCTCCCACGCGACGAACAGCCAGTCGGGGTAGCCGGTCTGGTAGCAGCCACCGACCACGAGGAAGCGTGGACGGTCCTCCTGTCCGGCGTAGCCACAGTTCTCGGGACCGGCATCGAAGATCACCGTGACCTCGGTTGCTCCGATGGAGTCGAGGAAGGCGCGACCCTGCGGATCGTCGCCGGGGAAGACCTGGCCGCCCGGGTTGGGGGCCGCGGGCTGCGGAGCGGCATCCTGCTCGCGCCACTGCCGGATCCAGGCGGCGTCAGCCTCCCATGCCGCAGCAGCCTCCACGTACTGCCCGCGGGCGCGTCGGAGCTCGGCAGCGAACGCCTGATTCTCGGCGAACACGTCAGCGATGGCATCCGCCTGGGATGCCGTCACCACGGTGGGTCTGCGGTCTGCGGTCAGCCACTCCAGCCCGATGACGGCGGCGATTCCGAGCGCGACAGTGAGGACTCCGGCGAGTACCGGAATCCACAGCCGCGCGGGGGTCATCCCACCATGATCGGGCACGCAGCATCCCGGATGCCGAGCGCCGGGCTCAATAGTCGGCGATGCCGTAGCGGTCAGGCTCGGGCCCACGACGGAAACGCCGACCCGACATCGTCTCGGCGTGCACCCGGACGTAGTGGTACTTCAACGTCGGCACCCAGGGCCGAAGCGGAAGCTCGTCAGCAGCCTCGACCTCTTCCTCGGTCGCGAGCCGATGAGCCCGACCGCGCACGATCACGCTCCACGCGAGAGTGTCGGTGTAGTGATCGACCTCGAAGAGCACCTCGTCGTTGACGGTGAGTTCGACAAGCTTGCTGCCCTCGGCGGTGCGGAACACGATGGTGTCCTCATCCACGACGTAGTTGACCGGGAAGATGTCCAAGACATCTCCAACCCGGGTCACCAGGCGGCCGAGTTCTTCGCCAGCCAGAAGCTGCCAGCACTCCTCATCGCTGAGGGTGGCGACGACATCGTCCATCATCTCTTCCATGCCCTTATTGTGGGCGCACGTCTGGGGCGCCGCTAGGGACCCTTGGCCCTTGCGGCGCCCCAGATTGTGGGCTCAGGCGACGCGGATGAGCTTCTTGTTGACGAACTCGTCTGCGGCGAGCAGGCCCATCTCGCGCGAGGTGCCGGAGCGCTTGACGCCACCGAAGGGAAGCTCGGGGCTGTCGGCGAGCACGATGTTGACGTACACCATGCCCGCATCGATGGCGTCGGCCACCCGCTCGGCCTGCGCGGGATCGGTCGTGAACACGTACGAGCCGAGTCCGTAGCTGGTCGCGTTCGCCACGGCGACAGCTTCCGCCTCGTCGGCGACGCGATAGACCACTCCCGCAGGACCGAACAGTTCCTCGCGATAGATGTCGTTGTCGGCCGTGACGCCAGTGAGCACCGTCGCGGGATAGAACGCCCCGTCTCGGGCACCGCCGAGCTCGACAGTGGCGCCCTGCGCGACGGCGCGGTTCACCTGCTCTTCGAGCCGCTCGGCTGCAGCCAGCGACGAGAGCGGACCGATCACCGTGTCGTCTGCGAAGGGGTCCCCGAGGGGGGCCGCAGCCATGGCCGCCACGAACTTCTCCACGAACGCGTCGTAGAGCTCATCGATGATGATGAAGCGCTTGGGGGCGTTGCAGGACTGGCCGTTGTTGTCGAGCCTGGCCTCGACCGCCATGTCCACCGTCGCGTCAAGGTCGTCGGTGGAGAGCACGATGAACGGGTCGGAGCCACCGAGCTCGAGCGCGACCTTCTTGAGGTTGCGACCGGCCACCTCGGCGACAGCGGCACCCGCACGCTCCGAACCGGTCACTGAGACGCCCTGGACGCGAGGATCAGCGATCACTGTCGCAGCCTGCTCATTGGTCAGACGCACATCGACGTAGGCGCCCTCCGGGAACCCGGCATCCCGGTAGATCGCCGCGATCGCCGCCGCCGACTCGGGGCACTGGGGAGCATGCTTGAGCAGGATGGTGTTGCCGATGACCAGGTTCGGAGCGGCGAAACGTGCGACCTGGTAGTACGGGAAGTTCCACGGCATGATGCCCAACAGCACCCCCAGGGGCGAGCGACGGATGACGGCGGTTCCCTCGGCGAGGATGTCGAGAGGCGTGTCACCGGTGATCTTCTCGTAGTTGTCGGCGTAGTACTCGGTGATGTCGGCAGCGAAGTCGACCTCGCCGAGAGCTGCCGACAGCGGCTTGCCCATCTCGCGGACGATGATCTCGGCAAGCTCATCTCGCCTCTCGCGGTGCAGCTGCGCCGCGCGCCGCACGAGCTCAGCGCGCTCGGCAGGAGCGGAGGTGCGGCCCCAGGTGCGGTAGGCATCGTCGGCTGCCGCAATCGCAGCTGTGGCCTCGGCATCCGTCATGGTGGGGTAGGTGGCAAGCGTCTCCCCGGTGGCGGGATTAACGACGGCGTAGATACTCATGGGTCCTCCTCGGTCGGCAGCGAACGGTGGTCGGTTGGTCACGACGATGACAGGACGTGTGCCAACACGTCCAGTGCATCATCGAGCAGGTCATCGCCGATGACCAGGGGCGGCAGGAAGCGGATCACGTTCCCATACGTGCCGCAGGTGAGCATCAACACGCCCTGGTCGAGGGCGGCACGAACGACGCGGGACGTGAGAGCGGCATCCGGCTCACCCGTGGCGGGGTCGACGAACTCGACAGCGATCATCGCGCCCCTCCCTCGGATGTCGCCCAGACGCGGGTCGGATGCCTGAATGTCGCGCAAGCGCCGTTCGAGAACGTCGCCGATGTGCCGCGCCCGCGCCGACAGGTCCTCGGTCTCGTACACCTCGATGGCCGCGAGGGCCGCGGCGCACGCGACAGGGTTGCCACCGTAGGTGCCACCGAGTCCTCCGGTGTGCGAGGCATCCATGATCTCGGCTCGTCCCGTGACGGCGGCAAGCGGCAGCCCGCCGGCGATCCCCTTGGCCGTGGTGATCAGGTCGGGGACGATACCGAACAGGTCGCTGGCGAACATCGCACCGGTACGGGCGAAGCCGGTCTGGATCTCGTCGGCGATCAGGACGACCCCGTTGGCGTTCGCCCACTCCTGCAGGGCGGGTAGGAAGCCGTCGGCCGGGACGATGAATCCGCCCTCACCCTGGATCGGCTCGATGATGATCGCCGCGACATCCGTGACTCCGACGTGCTTCTCGATGACGCCGATCGCACGCTTTGCTGCGGCGGCACCGTCGAGCCCGTCTCGGTAGGGGTAAGACATCGGCGCCCGGTAGATCTCTGGAGCGAAGGGGCCGAATCCGGCCTTGTAGGGCATGTGCTTGGCAGTGAGGGCCATCGTGAGGTTCGTGCGGCCGTGGTAGCCGTGATCAAAAGCGACGACAGCCTGCCGGCCGGTGTGTTTGCGTGCGATCTTCACCGCGTTCTCGACGGCCTCGGCACCCGAGTTGAACAGTGCAGTCTTCTTCTCGTGATCGCCCGGGGTGATGCGGTTCAGCGCCTCTGCCACCGCCACGTATGGCTCGTAGGGCGCCACCATGAAACACGTGTGGGTGAATTGGCCGACCTGCTGCTGCACTGCCGCGACCACGGCGGGGTGTGCATTGCCGATAGAGGTGACGGCGATGCCAGAACCGAGGTCCACGATCGAGTTGCCGTCGGCGTCCAGCAGGATGCCCCCGCCTGCAGCCACGATCGACAGCGGCGCCGTGTGCCCCACACCGGCCGACACTGCTGCAGCCTTGCGGGCCATCAGCTCCTGCGATCGCGGGCCCGGAATGGACGTGACCAGGCGTCGCTCCTGCGGGAGCGTGGGGCCGCCGAGCGGGACCGTGGGGCTATCGAGTTGGCTCATGTCGTGAGGATAGCTGGACGATCGATCGCGCGCGACCCGTCCGGCTCGAACGTCGGAATCCGTCGTCCTCAATCACTTACGCGACGGCTCCCGTCGTGGGAGAATCATCGCGTGATCAATGGTGGCGTGTCGTGGTGGTGGCGAGACATCGGCGGTACCCCGGCCCCTCGCGCGCCGCTCCCGGGTGACCTCACGCTGGACGTCTGCATCGTCGGCGCCGGGTACACCGGAATGTGGACGGCTTACTACCTCAAGCTGGCACAACCCGACCTGCGCGTCGGCGTCATCGAGCAGAGTTTCGCGGGCTTCGGAGCGTCAGGCCGTAACGGTGGCTGGCTGACCAACTCGGTTACGGGAGACCGCTCGCAGTACGTCGCCCGCCACGGGCGGGATGCCGCGATCGCGCAGCAACGAGCACTGAACGACACCGTGAGGGAGGTCATCGAGGTCACCCGCCGCGAAGGCATCGACGCCGACATCGTGGCGGGCGGCGAGCTCGAGATCGCCCGCACCCCCGCGCAACTCGCCCGCCTCCGCAAGACTGCCGCCGAAGAACTGTCGTGGCCCCACACTGACGTGCACGAACTGGATGCCGAGGGTGCTCGCTCGCGCATCGACGTCGCGGGCGTGCTCGGTGGTCTCTGGCATCCGCACTGCGCACGCATCCACCCGGCGAAGCTCGCCGCGGGCCTTGCCGAAACGGTGGAACGGGCGGGTGTGAGGATCTTCGAGCAGACGACAGCTCGAACGATCGAGCCCGGACGCGTCGAGACTGATCTCGGCACGGTTCGCGCCGACGCCGTCATCCGCGCGACCGAAGGGTTCACCGCGGGCCTGCGTCACGAGCACCGCACGTGGCTGCCGATGAACTCGTCGATGATCGTCACCGAGCCGCTCCCGAGCGGCGTGTGGGACGCGATCGGCTGGTCGGGGCGAGAGGCCCTTGGCGACTTCGCGCATGTGTACATGTACGCACAGCGCACAGCTGATGACCGCATCGCATTCGGCGGCCGTGGGGTGCCCTACCGCTACGGATCCCGCGTCGATACTGACGGGCGCACTCAGGAACGCACGATCCGTTCGCTCACCGAGTTGTTGCACGACTTCTTCCCGGCCACGGGTGGTGTGCCGGTCGCTCATGCCTGGGCCGGTGTGCTCGGCGTACCGCGGGACTGGTCGGCGACCGTCGGCTTCGACCGCGCGACCGGGCTCGGATGGGCAGGGGGCTACGTCGGGACCGGAGTCACAGCGACAAACCTCGCCGGGCGCACGCTCGCCGACCTGCTGTTGCGCCGTCGCACCGACCTCACGCGCCTGCCGTGGGTGGATCATCGAGCCAGGCGGTGGGAGATCGAGCCGCTGCGATGGACCGCCGTCAACGCGATCTACACCGCCTACCGCGGGGCCGACCGGCTAGAGGCCCGCGGTGGATCACGCACATCTGCCCTCGCGCGGGTCGCTGACCTCATCGCCGGGCGATGAGGTCAGCCCGGCTCACTCGGGTGCGTGGGCCTCGAGGAACTCGTAGATGTCTGTCGTGTCCACACCGGGGAACGCCCCCGTAGGGAGGGTGGCAAGGAGCGTGCGCGGGGTACGCACGTTCGGCCAGGAGTGACCACGCCAGGATGACTCCAGCTCTGCCGGCGCGCGGCGACAGCACACCTCCACCGAATGGCGGGAGAGGCCACGATTGGTCGTCTCACGGCCGATGAACCACTTCGTGTCGTCGAAGCGCACGCCCACGCTGACCGAATGGAGCCCCTCGGACGAGGGCTCGACGCGCGCGGTGCACCAGTAGGTCCCGTTACCGGTGTCGGTGTACTGGAAGTACGGGTTGAACCGGTCGGGGATGTCGAACACGACGCGGCTCGTCCATTTGCGGCAGCACATCTGCCCCTCGATGGAACCGAACCGGTCGGTCGGGAAGTTCACGTCGTCGTTCTCGTAGGCCTTGGTGATCGTGCCCGACTCATGGACCTTCAGAAAGTGCACCGGAAGATCGAGGTGAACCGTCGCGAGGTTCGTGAATCGGTGAGCTGCCGTCTCGTACGAGACCGAGTACGCGTCACGCAGGTCTTCGATGGACAGCGCGCGGCGAGCCTTGGCTTCCTGCAGAAACGGCACGGCGTCGGCCTCCGGCATAAGGAGCGCCCCCGTCAGATAGTTGATCTCGACGCGCTGTCGCAGGAAGTCACCGTAGCTGGCGGGCTCAGCATGGCTCAGGATGCGGCTAGCCAGTGACTGCAGCACCACAGTGCGGGCATCGCGCTTGCTGGCGATCGTGCTCGAGAGGTACAGTCTGCCGTGCTTGAGGTCCAGGACGCTGCGCGTGGTCAGCGGGACATCCGAGACGTAATGGATCGTGAAGCCGAGGTGGGCCGCGATATCGGATGCCGTGCGCTGCGTGAGCGGGCCACCGGTGTGTCCGACGGCGGCCAACAGGTCGCGGGCGTGAGCCTCGAGGTCGGCGAAATAGTTCTGCTGACTGGTCATAAGGCGGCGTAGGGACAGGTTCGCGCGGCGCGCCACTTCCGGAGTGGCTGCCCGTTCGTCTCGCAGCCGCTCGATCTCGCCCTGCAGCGCAAGCATCGCCGCGAGCACCTCATCGGGGAGTGAGCGACCGATGCGAAACGGGGAGATTCCGAGTGCCTGGAAGGTCGGCCCCCGCATCGCCCGCTCGAGGGAGACCTCCATCGTCGCGCGCTCGTCCAGCGGCTCTGACTCCAGCAGGGCGTCCAGATTCGTTCCGAGCGCGCGCGCGATGGTGCGTAGCAGCGTGAGCTTGGGCTCTCGCTTTCCGTTCTCGATCATCGACAACTGGCTCGGAGCACGGTCGACCGCCGCCGCCAGGTCGTCGAGGGTCATCCGCCGCTCGGTGCGCAACTGGCGGATGCGCCTGCCGATGGTGAGTGTGTCGATGACATCGTCGTCATCCGTTGTCATCGCCGGGAGCGACTCTTCCTGCGCTGTGAGGCTCGTCATAGCGCCGATTCTGTCACAGAAGCGGAATTTCGTGTGATCTTCACAACCGATCTGGTCAGGTTGGCGCCAAAACTTCACGGAGAGTAGGTGCACGACGACCAACCAGGCGTCGATCCACCGGATGAGAAGCCGGCGGATGAGAGACCAGACAGGACGGATGCGCCATGACTGCAACCACCACCCCGATGCCCGCCCGGACGGCCCCCGTGCCGACCTCGAGCGCCGCGGCGGTGCTCGAGGTCGTCGGCCCGATCCGCGATCGCTACGACGAGATCCTCACACCCGACGCGCTCGCGTTCCTCACTGAGCTGCATTCTCGATTCTCGGCCCGCCGTCACGATCGCCTCGCCGACCGGATGCGGCGCCGGTTCGAGATCGGCAACGGCCACGACCCGCAGTTCCGCGACGACACCGCGCACATCCGCCACGACGACGAGTGGCGGGTGGCCGGCGCCGGCCCCGGCCTCGAGGACCGGCGCGTGGAGATCACCGGCCCCACCGACCCGAAGATGACGATCAACGCTTTGAACTCGGGAGCGAAGGTGTGGCTCGCCGACCAGGAAGACGCGACCAGCCCCACCTGGAAGAACGTGATCGAGGGGCAGCTGAGCCTGTACGACGCCATTCGCGGCCAGCTGCAGTTCACGAGCCCTGAAGGTAAGAGCTACGAGGTCACCGCCGAACAGACCCCGACGATCGTGATGCGCCCGCGGGGGTGGCACCTCGTCGAGAAGCACCTGCGCTACACCGACCGCACCGGACGCACGATGGATGCCTCGGGCTCGCTCGTGGACTTCGGGCTCTACTTCTTCCACAACGCGAAGCAGCTGATCGAGAACGGAGTGGGTCCCTACTTCTACATCGCCAAGCTCGAGTCCGCGGAGGAAGCCAAGCTCTGGGACGACGTGTTCACCTTCAGTGAGCGCTACCTCGGCATCGAGCACGGCACGATCCGCGCCACGGTGCTGATCGAGACCCTGCCCGCCGCCTTCGAGATGGAGGAGATCCTCTTCGAGATGCGGGACCACGTCGCGGGCCTGAATGCCGGCCGCTGGGACTACATCTTCTCGATCATCAAGAACTACCGCGGCCGCGGGGCGCGGTTCGTGCTGCCCGACCGCAGCGAAGTGACAATGACGGTGCCGTTCATGCGGGCCTACACCGAACTGCTCGTGAAGACCTGCCACAAGCGGGGTGCCTTCGCGATCGGCGGCATGAGTGCCTTCATCCCCAACCGCCGCGATCCCGAGGTGACCGAGCGTGCCTTTGAGAAGGTGGCAGCCGACAAGAAGCGGGAAGCCGGCGACGGGTTCGATGGCACGTGGGTGGCCCATCCCGACCTGATCCCGGTGGCGCGCGCGGAGTTCGACGCGGTCCTCGGCGACCGACCCAACCAGCTCGACCGGCAGCGACCCGACGTGTCGGTGCGCGCCGCAGATCTCATCGATGTGCACATCGGTCGCCCCATCACGGCATCCGGCGTCTACGGCAACGTGTCTGTCGGCATCCGGTACATCGAAGCGTGGCTCCGAGGCCTCGGAGCCGTGGCGATCGACAACCTCATGGAGGACGCCGCGACCGCCGAGATCAGCCGCTCCCAGATCTGGCAGTGGATCCACCAGGACCGGACCACTGAGGACGGCACGCCCATCACCCGTGAGTACGTCGAGGGGCTGATCTCCCAGGTGCTGGGCGAGGTGTCGCGCTTCGAGGGCGACCGGTTCGACGACGCTGCAGCGATCTTCCGCGAAGTCGCGCTCGGAACCGAGTTCCCCGCCTTCCTCACCCTCCCCGCCTACTCGCGCTACCTGGTCGAGACCGACTGATCGCGCCCGAGACCCACGACGAAGGACATGACATGACCACCTACCAGGACGACATCGCCGCCATCCGGGACCTCAAGCAGCAGCACGGTCCCGCCTGGGACGCCATCAACCCCGAGTCCGTCGCACGGATGCGGGCGCAGAACCGGTTCCGCACCGGGCTCGAGATCGCGCAGTACACCGCCGACATCATGCGTCGCGACATGGCCGAGTACGACGCCGACTCCTCGCTGTACACGCAGTCACTCGGGGTCTGGCACGGCTTCATCGGCCAGCAGAAGCTGATCTCGATCAAAAAGCACCTGAAGAGTACGAACAAGCGCTACCTCTACCTCTCGGGGTGGATGGTCGCGGCGCTCCGCTCGGAGTTCGGGCCGCTGCCTGACCAGTCCATGCATGAGAAGACCGCGGTACCGGCGCTCATCGAGGAGCTCTACACGTTCCTGCGCCAGGCCGATGCTCGCGAGCTGGACCTCCTGTTCACGAAGCTGGATGCCGCACGGGCAGCGGGCGACGAGACCGCGGCCGAGTTCATTCAGTCCGAGATCGACAACCACAAGACCCACGTGGTGCCGATCATCGCCGACATCGATGCGGGCTTCGGTAACCCCGAGGCCACCTACCTGCTGGCCAAGAAGATGATCGAGGCAGGCGCCTGCGCCATCCAGATCGAAAACCAGGTCTCGGACGAGAAGCAGTGCGGTCACCAGGACGGCAAAGTCACCGTTCCCCACGAGGACTTCATTGCGAAGCTCACCGCGGTGCGCTATGCGTTCCTCGAACTCGGGATCGACAACGGCATCATCGTTGCCCGCACTGACTCGCTCGGCGCGGGTCTCACGCAGAAGCTCGCTGTCACTCACGAACCCGGGGACCTCGGCGACAAGTACAACTCGTTTCTGGACGTCGAGGAGATCTCGGATGCCGACCTCGGCAACGGCGATGTCGTCATCAAGCGCGACGGCAAGCTGCTGCGTCCCAAGCGGCTGGCGAGCAACCTGTACCAGTTCCGTCCCGGGACCGGCGAAGAACGGTGCGTGCTCGACTGCATCACGTCGCTGCGAAATGGCGCTGATCTGCTATGGATCGAGACCGAGAAGCCGCACGTGGAGCAGATCGCCGGGATGGTGGATGCAATCCGCGAGGAGATCCCGAACGCGAAGCTCGTGTACAACAACAGCCCCTCGTTCAACTGGACACTGAACTTCCGTCAGCAGGCCTACGACGCCCTCGCCGCGGAGGGGAAGGATGTCTCGGCATACGATCGCGCCGATCTCATGAGCGTCGAGTACGACGACACGGAGCTCGCGCGGCTGGCCGACGAGAAGATCCGCACCTTCCAGCGCGACGGCTCGGCCCGGGCAGGGATCTTCCACCACCTCATCACGCTGCCGACCTACCATACGGCGGCACTGTCGACCGATGACCTCTCAAAGGGGTACTTCGGCGACGAGGGGATGCTCGCCTACGTGCGGGGTGTGCAGCGCCGCGAGATCCGCGAGGGCATCGCTACCGTCAAGCACCAGAACATGGCAGGAAGCGACATCGGCGACAACCACAAGGAGTACTTCGCCGGTGACGCTGCCCTCAAGGCCGGAGGTCAGCACAACACGATGAACCAGTTCAGCTGATCATCGACCAGACACGGATGCCCCGGACGACATCGTCCGGGGCATCCGTCGTGCCCTGGCCCGTCGTCCCGCAGCGCAGGACGGGTCAGGCGATTTCGCCCGCGGCCACGACCTCCGCCAGGCCCGCAACGCGTGAAAGGTGATAGACCCCGTAGGCGTCTGCTTCACGGATGCGGCGCGCGTCGGTATCCGTCTGGGTGTCGTGCGCGAGCGTTGCCGCGAGCATCCGGGCGTGCATGAGCCCACCGGCGAGGAATCCGAGGAGCATGAGGTACGGGACGCTGACGGCATATGCGTCGCGGGTCGTCCCGAACGCGATCAGCCGGGCTGTAGCCTCTTCGGCCGCCGCGCGGGCACTTTCGAGCCGGCTCGCGGTGCGCGCCGCTACCGGGTGGTCGAACGCCTCAAGCGCGGCGATAGCCTCGGCGACCTCCTGGAGCACTCGCGCGACAGTCGTGCCGCCGTCTCGAATGACCTTGCGGCCGATGAGGTCGTTGGACTGGATGGCCGTCGTGCCCTCATAGATCGGCATGATGCGGGCGTCGCGGTAGTGCTGCGGGGCCCCGGATTCCTCGATGAAGCCCATGCCACCGTGCACCTGGATCGCATCGGACGTGATCCGCAGTGCCTCTTCGGTGGTCCATCCCTTGAAGATCGGGACGAACAGTTCGGCAAGACGGATGCCGTCAGCATCCGTGGCCCGGTCGAACAGGTCGCCGACGTACACACCGAGGGCGCGCATCGCGGCGATTTCGCTCGCCATCGACAGCAGCAGGCGCCGCACATCGGGGTGCTCCGCGATCGGGGTTCCGTCGGGTCGGTCCAGCACCGCACCCTGCATGCGCTCTTCGGCATACGCTCGCGCGCGCTGGTAGGCGCGGTCGCTGATGCCGGTGGCTTGCAGGCCCATGCCGACCCGCGCCGAGTTCATCATGACGAACATGCCGGCAAGGCCCCCGTGGAGCTCGCCCACGAGGAAACCGGTCGCTCCCTCGTACTCAAGCACGCAGGTCGGGCTCCCGTGGATGCCGAGCTTGTGCTCGACCGAGACGGTCGTGATCGCGTTGCGTTCCCCGGGGTTGCCTGACGCGTCGGGCAGGAACTTCGGGGCGACGAACAGCGAGATCCCCTTCGATCCCTCAGGGGCATCTGGTGTGCGGGCGAGGACGAGGTGGACGATGTTCTCGGCGACATCGTGGTCGCCCCACGTGATGAAGATCTTCTGACCCTTGATCGACCACGTGCCGTCGCCGTTCGGGGTCGCCATGGTGCGGATCGCGCCGAGGTCGGTGCCCGCCTGCGGCTCGGTGAGGTTCATCGTGCCGGTCCACTCGCCGCTGACGAGCCGCGTGAGGTATTGCTCGCGCAGATCGTCGGAGGCATAAGCGTCCAGGGCGTGGATCGCACCGGTGTTGAGGGCACTGCAGAGTGCGAACGAGGTATTGGCGGCGTTCCACATCTCACCGAGGCCCGCCTGCACGAGCGCGGGAAGCCCGTCCCCGCCCGCTGATTCGGGAGCCTCAGCGGTGACCCAGCCTGCGTCGACGATGGCACGATAGGCCTCCGGAAACCCCGTGGGCGTCTTAGCCTGACCGTCGACCACCGTCACTCCCTCGCGGTCGCCGGAGGCGTTCAGCGGTGCGAGGACCTCTGCGGCGAGCTCCCCTGCCGCAGAAAGTGCGTCAACGGCATCTTCTGCGGAGAGCGCACCGTCTGTGGCCCGGGCCACGACGTCGGTGCCGAACGCCTCGGCGAACAGGAACGCGTAGTCATCGACGGGAGGAACGTAGGCGGAGGTGTCAGCCATGACGAACTCGCTTTCAAGAGGTGGGACTGCGACTCATCATAGATGACACTGCGTCTCACGGCGCGTGCAGCATCCGTCTCCCCCTCTCCGCCGAACCCACACCTTCTGCGCTGAACCCACACCTTTCAGCCCGCGAATCGTGTGGGCTCGCGCCGGACTCTGTGGGTTCAGCGACGGTGGCTGGGGGCTAGAGGATGCCGCGCTCCAGGGCTACCGTCACCGCGTGGGTGCGATCGGCGACCTCAAGCTTGTCGAAGACCTTCAGCAGGTGGGTTTTCACCGTCGACTCACCGATGCCGAGGTCGAGGCCGATGAGCTTGTTGCTGCGGCCCCGGGCTACCAGACGCAGCACCTCGATCTCGCGCGGAGTCAGGGTCACGGATGCCGCGGGCTCACGCATCCGTAACACCAGTCGGGCCGCAACCGCCGGGGAGAGCGCCGTCTGCCCGGCTGCGACAGACCGGATGCCGGCGATGATCTCGTCCTGCGGGGCGGCCTTGAGGAGATAGCCCGCCGCCCCAGCTTCGATCGCCGCGAGAATCTGGTCGTCGCTCTCGTAGGTCGTGAGAATCAGCACGCGCGGGGCATCGTCGCCCATGGCGACAATGCTCGCTGTGGCAGCGACGCCGTCGAGCACTGGCATCCGCAGGTCCATGAGCACGACATCCGGCTTCTCGCGCGCCACGAGCTCGACTGCCTGCGCGCCGTCGGTCGCTTGCCCGACGACGTCGAAGCCTTCCTCGTCCGCGAAAAGACCGGCAAGCCCGGCACGGACGACGGGATGGTCATCGGCGATCAGCAGCCGGATCATGCGGCAACTCCTGCACGCGGCAGCAGAATCGTGAGGACCGAGCCGCGGCCGGGGACCGAGTCGACCTCAACGGATCCTCCGGCGAGTGTTGCACGGTCGCTGATGCCGTCGAGTCCGAATCCGGTGCGGGCAGCTGAGGGGTCGAATCCGACTCCGTCGTCGCGGACGGTCATCCCAATCCCCTCGCCGTGGGGCGCGACGGTCACGACCACTAATGTCGCCCGCGCGTGCTTGCGCACGTTAGCGAGTGCCTCCTGCAGGCAGCGCAGCAGCACGACCTGCTGTTCGCGATCGAGATCCACACCGGCCGCGACCTCGACGTCGATCGCGAGACCGACCTCCGCACGGAAGCGCGCGGCGAGACGTTCGATCGCTGCCGCGAGAGCATCATCGGCGGGGACCGCTGCCATCCGCGCCACGAGCGCGCGAGACTCGGCGAGCGCCTCGCGCGCGGTCTGCTCGATCGTCGCGATCGCCTCGGCAGCGGCATCGGTTCGCCCGTCCCGCGCCTGCCTGCCCGCCCGCTCGCTCAACAGGACGAGACCCGCGAGAGTTTGGGCCAGAGTGTCGTGGATGTCGCGAGCGATGCGCTCCCGCTCCTCTGCCGCGCCCCGATCGCGGCTAAGCGCCTCGACCTGCGACTGCGCTTCGGTCAGCTCGGTCACCAGACGCGCCCGCTCCTCGCCATACTCGGCGATGCTCGAGATCCACAGACCTAGGGCGGTTGCAAACACGACGGCAAGGCCCGCCGAGAGGATGCCTTCCCAGAGCGACTCGATCGTGAAGCCGCCGTGAGCCACTAATCCGATGAAGACACCGAAACCAATCGCGACGGATCCGAGCACGCCTCCTCGTCGGGTGTCGACCGAGACCCAGACGAGCGGATAGGCCAAGGTCTGCAGCATCGCGATGAACGGGGCAGCGGCGACGCCCACTCCGATCGAGATGGCCAACAGGATGACGAACACAACAGCAAGCGGCGTGCTGCCACCCTGGCGTAGCCGCCGCCCGAATCCGAAGTACGCGACGATCAGAAGCGCCGCGGAGGCCGCCACCAGCGCCCGGCCCAGGACATCGAGGTCCGACAGGATCAGGACGGGGGCGACGATGGCTGCCGCCACGATCGGGACCACAGCATCCCACCATCGCGATTCGCTCATCATCGCCCCCTCTCCTGCGTCACGCGTGACCGCCCCAGGCTACGCGTCGCGTCGGATCCACCGGAAGGTGAGCCGGCTGATGACGAGGCCCACGACGAGCCAGATGAGCAGAGCGATCGCAACGCCGCCGAGCTCCCAGGCGCCACTCTGCTCGAGAGTCGCGTATTCCGGCGGCAGGAAGACCGCACGCATGCCCTTCGCCATCCACGCCAGGGGGAAGAGGTTCGCAACGTTCTGCAGCCACTCCGGTAGCAGCCAGAAGAACAGGTAGACGCCCGAGATGAACTGCAGCACGAGCGCCACCGGGATCACGACCGCCGACGCACTGCGGGCGCTGCGAGGGATGGCCGAGATGGCGATTCCGAGGAACGCGGATGTCGCCAAGCCCAGGACGAACACCCACACGAAGGTGAGCCACGACTCGGCATCGGAGGGAAGCGGCACGCCCAGCACGAGCCCCGCGAACGCGAGCAGCACCGCTGCCTGCACGGTGCCGGTGACCAGTACCTGACCGATCTTGCCGATGAAATAGCTCACGGGCGACAGCGGTGTGCCACCGAGCCGCTTGAGGGTGCCGTCATGCCGCTCGAGCGCGATGTCGATCGCCAGGTTCTGCAAGCCCGACAGCAGGACCCCCGCGGCGAGCATGCCGGGGAGGTACATCTGAGCCGCCGAGAGGGCCGGCAGCCCTTGCCCGTAACTCTGCTCGCCGTCACCGCCGAAGACGGTGCTGAACAGGGCGAGCATGAGGATCGGGAAGAGGAATGTGAAGAAGATCGTCTCGGGCGAGCGCGTATAGCCGCGGATCTCGAACCCGGTACGACGGATGCCGTGGCGCAGCGCGTGCGTCGGGCTGAGGCGGGATGGGGGAAAGGCGATAGCGGTCATGACAGGGTCTCCGGAATCGAGGAGGACGGCGCGGCAACTGTCTCGCCCGGCACGGCTGCGCCCTCCGGGTCGACCATGCCGAGGTAGATGTCTTCGAGGGTGGGGCGGCGGATCTCAAGCTCCTCGGGTTCGCCGCCCAGGCGCTCGGCGAGCGAACGGGCGAAGGCCCAGGGCTCTGGGGTGCGCTCGGTGTGCAGCGTCCCACCTTCGCGCCAGGTGACGCGCGGCATCCGGGCGTCTTCACCCCCGAACGTGGCGATGGGTCCGATCGCCTGGAGCACGCCCCGATCGATTACTGCAACCCGATCGGCCAGCTGCGCAGCCTCATCGAGGTAGTGGGTGGTGAGCAGGATCGTTGTGCCTTCGCCCTGAAGCCTGCTGATGAGACTCCAGAACTCCCGACGCGCCTGCGGGTCGAACCCGGTGGTCGGCTCATCGAGGAAGAGGAGTTCGGGGTTCCCGATGATGCCGAGGGCGACATCGACGCGGCGTTGCTGGCCGCCGGAGAGTTTGGCGATGCGCGTGTTCGCCTTCTCCTCCAGCCCTACAGCCGCGATCACCTCCTCCACGTCCCGCGGCCGCGGGTAGTAGCCGGCGAACTGGCGCAGCTGCTCGCGCACCGTGAAGGCGCCGGCCTGGCCGGTGGTCTGCAGCACGATGCCCAGACGTGCCTTCCACGCCAGACCCCCATGTCCGGGGTCATCTCCGAGCACCGACACCTCGCCACTTGTGCGGCGGCGATACCCTTCGAGGATTTCGACGGTGGTGGACTTGCCGGCGCCGTTGGGGCCCAGCAGGGCAAAGGTCTCACCGCGAACGATGTCGAACGACACGTCGTCGACGGCAGCTCGCGATCCGTAGGTCTTCCGCAGGTTCCGCACCCGCACCGCATCGTTTTCCATGCTTCCAGCGTGCCGCGGCGAGACCGGAGGCGACAGCGGCCGTTGGGTTGGTGCGGCATCCCCCATTCGGTGGATGCCGCACCTCAGCCCCGGCGCGCGAGATTCAGCGAACCTCGGTCAGCGCATCCTCGTGGATGACGGCGAGAATGCGGGAGATGGGATCGTGATCCGCACCCAGAACACTGCCGATGGCCGCACTCTGGTGTGCGAAGCGCAGATCAGCAAGCACTGTCCCTACAGCCTGCGCGATCCGCTCCGGCGAAGGGGTTCCCGTTCGCAGGTCCACTCCCATGCCGGCCCACGCGACGCGCGCCGCAACCTCGGGCTTATCTTCGGTCGCCCCCGCGACGACGAGCGGGACGCCGTGACGGGCGGCCAATTGAACGCCTCCGAAGCCTCCGTTGGTGACCATGACAGAAGTCCGCGACAACAGCGCACCGTAGGGAAGGTAGCGTGCGACCCTCACGTTGGCGGGCAGTCGCCCCTCTGGCAAGAGATCGGTGAGGCTCTCGACGTCCCGACCTCCGGTCGAGGCGACGACGGTGACGGGTTCGTCCGCGAGCGCACGAATAGTCGGGGCCACAAGGCGCTCGAAGTCGAGGTTGTCGATCGTTCCCTGGGTGACGTGCACGATCGGACGCTCACCCACCTGATCCCACCAGTCCGGCAGCTCGGTGCCGCTGCTGGACGCTGGGAGCGGTCCGAGAAACTCGATGCGATCGGTGAGTTCGCGGCGCGGATACTCCAGACCGGGAAGGGTCAGTTGGAAGACCCCATCGTATGAGAGCGCCGCGTCGAAGATCCAGGCACCCTGTGTCACTCCGCACTCTGCCAGCGCCTGGTTCAGCGCG
>MDTG01106854.1_pt1 | contig 17222 bp, 16 predicted proteins | sample 811421 | NCBI WGS metagenome assembly MDTG01 (sample SAMN05326645, study PRJNA326480) | marine metagenome | isolation source: seawater | place: Pacific Ocean: South East | collected 2011
ACGTTGATAGGCTGGATGTGGAAGCGCAGTAATGCGTGCAGCTGACCAGTACTAATAGCTCAATTGGCTTGATTTATGCACTGAAAAAAATTTATAAAAAGTTATTGATATTATAAACTAATTTATTTTTAATAAAAAACTTTTACAATTGTCATATTAATGAAAATAAAAAAATGTAGAAATTGTGAAAGTAAGAAACTCAAAAGTCTCTTTTCTCTTGGTAATCTAAGTTTTACTGGTAAATTTAAAAAAGATGGGTCTAAGGTTGGATCGGGTTTTTTAAATTTGATTATGTGCTTGAAATGCAAACTAGTGCAATTAGATAGAAATTTTAATCTAAAATATTTATACAATAACGAATATGGTTATCGCTCAGGTATTAATTTTACAATGCGTAATCACCTCAAGTATATTGCTAATTTATCTCAAAAAAAAACAAAACTACGAAATGGAGATTATGTTTTAGATATTGCTAGTAATGATGGAACTTTACTAAATTTCTATAAAAAAAAAAACATAATTAAAGTTGGTATTGACCCTATTTTAAATAAGTTTAAAAAAAATTATAAAAATATAGATTTTAAATTTGCAAGTTTTTTTGATTTAAAATTACTAAAATCAAAAATTTTTAAAAAAAAATTTAAAATCATTACAGCCCTTTCAGTGTTTTATGATTTGAGCAATCCGAATAAATTTTTATCTGATGTATCAAAAATTTTAGATAAAAATGGAATTTTTATTTTAGAATTTGCTGACTTAAGATCTATTGTTAAAAACAATATTTTTGACACCATATGTCATGAACATTTAGAATATTATTCTGTTTATGTGATAAAAAATATGCTCAAAAAACATAATTTAGAAATTTTTGATTATAGAACTAATGACGTTAATGGAGGAAGTTCATTATTTTTTATATCACATCTAAATTCAAAAAAAAAAGTTGCAAATCATAAGATTAAAAAAATTATTTCCTTAGAAAAAAGAATGGGCTTGTATAATCCAAAATTTTTTAAAAAATTTTTCATAAAAATTATGAAAATTGGCGATCAAATTAATATGATACTAAAAAATGCGAAAAAAAATCAAATGATTATCCATGGCTATGGAGCCTCAACTAAAGGAAACGTACTATTGCAATTTTTTAGATTGAGAAAGTATTTCAGCTATGTGTGTGATAGGAATCCTAAAAAAGTTGGTTTGAGAACACCAGGTACAAATATAAGGATAATATCTGAAAAACAATCTAGAAAGTTAAAACCAAATATTTATTTTGTTTTACCTTGGCATTTTAAAAAAGAAATTTTGTTAAGAGAGAAAAATATAAGAAAAAAGGGTACAAAATTTATTTTCCCTTTACCTATATTTAAAATGATTTAATATGATTATCATTAATTATGAACTTAAAGTATAAATTTAATGTAGTCTCGAGAATTGCTAAGTCTTTGGTTTTGCAAAAAATGCCAAATTATGCAGTTATTTTCATAGATGGAAGATGTAATATGCATTGTGATTTTTGTTGTTATGCTGCAATGGATGCAAGAAACTCTAGCACTATATCGCCTGAGGATTGGGGGCGTATTTTTAAGAGAGCCGACAGTTTATTGCACTTGACTGTAACAGGGGGCGAGCCCTTCTTAAGAAAAGATTTTGTAGATATCATAGGAAATATAATTGACAGTTGTAACGTTCCAAGAATTAGTATTAAGTCTAATGGTTTTTATATTAAAAGAATTAAAGAATATTTACCAAAATTAATATCAAAATACCCTTCTACAGAATTTACTTTATCTATATCGTTAGATGGTCCTGAACATTTACACGATAAGGTAAGAAATTTTAAAGGTGGTTACAATAGGGTTCTTGAAACTCTTGCTGAAATGGATCAATACAGAAGAAAAGAGAATTTCTTCTTAAGAATAGCATCAGTTCTAACTCTTGAAAATAAAGAGATATTAGAAAGATTCATTGAAGAGACAGCTAAATGGAAGATAGATTTTCATGAAATAATTTTAGTAAGAGATGTAGAAGAAGGTGTGCAATTAAAACTTAAACCAATTTACGAGAGACTTTCAAAACTGCAACATTCGAGAGCAACTAAGAAATGGAGAGGTAGCTTCAATGGTAAAATGTTTGAGAAAATATACTTTGAAACAATTAAAAGAATTGATAGCAAAAAAATTCACTCTCCTTGCTTAGCTGGAGGGCGATTCTTGGAAATATTCCCAGATGGCTTAGTAAGAGGCTGTGAAATTGAAAAAATGTGGGATATTTCAAAAATTGGTAATCTTAATTTGGAAAATCAACATGGTCATAAAAAAGATATCGTAGATGTTGTAAATTCTGATGAAGCTAAGAAATTTAGAGAAATTTCAAAATGCTGCACATGTACATTTGAGTGTGCCAATGCAATAAATACTGTTTATGATCCCAAACATTGGTCTTCTTTAGTTTAACTGCAAATGAAGATTACCGGAGTTTCAATAATTATTCCGACTTATAATTCTGGGAAAATTTTAAGACAGTGTATATTTTCAATAATAAAACATACTGACAACATTAAACATGAAATAATTATTATTGATGATGCTAGTGAAGATAATTCAACATTTTTTTTAAAAAAAAAAAAAATTAAAAATTTAAGCTTATATTCTATGAAAAAAAATCGAGGAGTAGGTTTTTGTAGAAATTTTGGAGCAAAAAAATCAAAGTATAATTATTTAATCTATGTTGATGCTGATCTTATTATCAAAAAAAATTCCATTAAAGAATTATTCTATTCTTTTAAAAAAAATTTAAATGTTGGGTCTGTGGGGGCTATACCAAATTTAAAAAATCTGAATAAAAATGATTTTTCATCTAATTTAGTTTTTTTGAGATCAGTGTTTGGGATTTATAATTTGAGAAAAGATTCCATATCTTCCAATATTCAATCAGAATTTTGTTTAATTAATAAAAACTACTTATTTTCGTTAGGCGGATGGAAAGCATATAAAAAATCAGGTGGCGAAGAGTTTGAACTTGGTTATAAAATCGAAAATTCAGGAAAAAAAAATATTTTGAGCTCTAAAGCAAAATATGAAACTTATTATGCAGATATTTTTACTCGTTTTAAAAAAATGGTAAGAAGAACGGCAATATATTTGCCAATCTTAATTGGTAAAAAAAGTTTTGAAACCGAGGGATCTTCAGCGACTAAATCATATGCTTTGTCAGGAATTCTGTCTAATATATTTATGCTATTTATTTTTGTTTCAATTATCTCTAGTAGTAAAATTTTTTTAAATTTATCAATATTAACTTTAATCGTTCAAATCTTTCTAGAGAGAAAATTTCTATTGTTTGTTTGGAAAGTTAAAAGATTATATGTTTTGTTTAGTGTTGTAGGTTTGCAAATTTTAAATTTATCAATGATGTTTGGTTTTATAGTATTTATTTCGAGATTTTTAGGAAGACTTTTCAAGAATATGTAAAAAACCAGTCCCTGATTTGGTATTACTTTTTAAACGACAATGTATCCTATCATAAATTTTTATCAAAGAACTTTGTGACTGAAAATTTAAATTTCTCACGTTTAAAAAACTTAAAAAATTTCTAATCATATTATTCAAATTTTTACTGCTCACCCAATTAATTAACATTGTTTTTTCAAAGGTATTAATGTTATTAAAAAATTGATCTAATTCATCTTTTTTAATGTAAGGGAGCACCCCCATGCAAATTGTATGATCAGATCTTGGGAGTTTTTCAGATACCGCGTTAAGTTTAAAAGTCTTTAAATTTTGTATTTTATTTGGAGAATTTTCTTTTACGTACTTCAAGGTTGTTTCAATTGCAGTTTTAGAAAAATCAATTGAATTCACTTTATATCCTTTTGACAATAAAATATTTGTAAAAAGACCCGTTCCGCAGCCAATATCATTAATCATTAAATCCGGATTATCTGAAAAGGAATCTATAAATTTAATTGTTAATTCATATCTTTGTTGCATGACTTTTCTTTCAAGTGGAAATATAATTTTTCTGTAGAAGATTTTAGTAATTAAGTTTGCATCAACATCTTCCTCATGTAAATTTTTATTGAAATATAGTTCGCCCCATTTTTTTATGTTTAGATCCCAATAATTTACGTAATTTTTATCAGACATATTCTTTTAATTATTATAATATATATTTATATCAATAAAAAAAATGAAAACTATACCTTGGGCACAACCAAAATTAACTAGAGAAGATATAATTTCTGTAAATAAAACACTAAAATCAAATTGGATTTCAGGAGGCAGTCAAATTGAAAATTTTGAAAAAAATATTTGTAAATTTGTAAAAACAAAATATGCATGTGTGACAAGCAATGGAACAAGTGCACTTCATCTCGCGTTTTTATCCTTAGATTTGAAGCCTAATGATGAAATTATAGTCCCTGGTTTCGGTTACATGGCAGCAGCGAACATCGGTAAACTTATGGGTCTGAAAATTATATTTGCCGATGTATGTGAAAACAGTTTTTGCATCAGTCTTAAAAACATAAAAGAAGTTGTAACTAAACGTACAAAATTGATTGTAGTTACCCATACCTATGGAAACATAAATGAAATAGATGATATTTGTAAATTCGCAAAAAAAAATAAAATATTAGTGGTAGAAGATTGTGCTGAAAGCCTTGGCTCAGAATACAAAAAAAAACATTGTGGAACTTTTGGTGATATTGGAACTTTTAGTTTTCATGCTACAAAAACAATAACTACAGGAGAAGGTGGAGCAGTTTGCACAAAAAGCAAAAAAATATACGAAAAATTAAAACTTTTTAGAAGTCATGGTGTAAAAAAAATAAGATATTTGCATTATGTGCCTGGTCACAATTTTAGATTAACAAATTTTCAATGTGCTTTAGGCAATTCTCAACTGAAAAGAATAAAAAAGATTAAAGAAAATAGAAAAAAAATTTATGATTTATATTGTAAAAATCTTTCTAATAAAAATCTTTCTCTACAAAAATTTTCAAAAAAAACTAATGCAAATTATTGGACGTTTTCAATATTTCTTAACAATAGTTTTACAAAAAAAAAAAGAGATTATTTAATTAATAGCTTAAATAAAAAGGGGATAGAGACAAGAAACGGTTTTTATAGCGCAAATGAAATAAACTATTTTAAATATAAAAAAAAACTCAATTTAAGTAAGATTTTTTCCGATAGAATAATTAATTTACCAATATTTGAAGAGCTAACTAAAAAACAGGTAAACTTTATATCTAATGCTTTTTTAAATTTAATAAATAAATGAAACTTTCTATAATCCTCCCAACTTATAATGAGAGAAATAATATTTTACTGTTAGTAAAGAATATTTTAGAAATATGTAAAAATTTTAAGGAAATAGAAATAATAATTGTTGACGATAATAGCCCGGATAATACATACGAACACTGTAAGGAAAATCTTAAAGACAAAATTTTTAAAATTTTTCTAAGAAAACAAGACCGAAGTTTGGCAAAATCTATAAATTTTGGAATCCAAAAAAGCTCAGGAGATAAAATTATTGTAATGGACACTGATCACACCCATGATCCAAAATATATCCCTGAATTTATTACTCTTTCTAATAAATTTGATCTAGTGATAGGATCTAGATTCTCCGAAGGGGGTAAAATGCTGTCAACTATACATCATTATTTTAGTTATTTTTTCAATATTTTTTTAAGAATTCTTTTAAATACTAACGTCAAAGATAATTTAGGAGGATATTTTTGTTTAAATCGAAGAGTACTAGATAGAGTTGAATTACAAAAAATATTTTATGGTTATGGGGAATATTTTTTTAGGCTAATTTTTTATCTAAATAAAAAAAAAATAACAATTAAAGAAGTTGGCGTTATATATAATTTGAGATTAAAAGATAAGTCAAAATCTAATTTTTTTAAATTATTTTTTAAATACACATTTGAGGCAGTCAAATTGAGAATTAAAAATCTTTTTTAAAAACAGTATTTATTTTAAAATTGTCCACGAAAATTGACTCTACCTCCAGGTATTCATCGGAAGAATAATATTTAAAATTATTTCCATCATTATAGGTTGTCATATAATAATCAGGATTAGTATTAGAAAATGATTTTAAGATTTTAATTCTTTCTCTTTCTCTATTAGTAAGCATGTTTATTGCAAAATCAATTCTTGATCCGCCCAAAGGCTTAATAGTTATAAATTCTTTATTTTCTTTTTTTAATATATTTCTTAATGCATTTGTATTGCTAAGTCCCCAGTAATCTTTTTCAAACTGTGAACTATCTTTTCTTGCAAAATGGTTAAAAAATGTATTTTGATATGGGTGATTTTTTATATTCCAAAAACATAATCCAATGATTGAAAGCAAAACTGTTAGATTTACTAATAAGTAAATTCTTTTTCCTATTTTTTGAAGATTATCTAATCCATAAATGCTTAAAATTAAAATGAAGGGCCAAATAAAATAAAATTGTCTCCAACCATTATATACTATTGGCTTAAAAATAATAAAGGCAAATAAAGGACAAATTAAACAAGCAATAATTATTAATATTAAATAATTCTGATTATAATCAAATATGCTTTTATAATCTTTCAAAAAAAAACCAAAACCCACAGTTGCAAGAGTAAGAATTATCAAAGGAGAAGAAATTAATATCCAGTAAATTAAATAATACCATGGTAAATTTTTACCCTCATACATAATCCCCATAAATAATACATTTGGATTGATAGCACTATATCCTAATTGACCAAAAAAAATGTTAAAAAAATTATAAATTGGATTCGACCAAAGTTGAGGAGTAAGTAAATATAAAAATAAGATTATTAAAAAAAATTGCAATATCAGTAAATTAGATTTTATATTTTTATTCAAAAACTTATTTCTAAAAATATAAAAAAATATAAAAATTAAATAAAAATATATTCCAATTACTCTTACGTTAAAGGCTAAAGAGACAAAAATAGCGAGAAGAATAGCATGTTTAGGTTTATCTTTTTTTAAAAAATAGATTCCATAATAAACGCTAATTAATAAAAAAATTAAAAAATATATGTCATTTGGATTGTAGAATGAATTAGCAAAAATTCTTGGAGTTAAAAAATAAAATAAGATTCCAACTAAACTTAAATTTCTGTCGAAAAATATTCGAGATAATTTATAAAAATAAAAGATTGATATGAAAAATACAAAAAAATTCAAATAATGTCTTAATAGATAGATTTCTTTTTTCTCATTATTATTTTTTTGAAAAAGATATTCAATTGCCGCGTAAATTGTATGTTGAATTTTGAAATTATTTTTTATTTCACCAAAATATTCATCAAAACTTGGATATTTTAAGAGCTTATCATCTTTTATTTTTTGTGTTTTTTTAGGAAAAAATTTTTCTCCTAGATCGTTTAAAACAATGAAACCTTGCTGTCGATATTCCAGTTCATCATAACTTATCCCGTAATCTTTTACACCAAAAACTCCAACAATTAGAAAAATGATAAAAAAAAACTTTATTGTCAATTTGTTAATAAGCTCTTTTTTGTTATATAAATTTTGAAATATCATAATGTACAAATTTAGTATATTCTAACATAAAAGAATTAAAATAGACTTAAAAATGGTATATAATTTTATCGTGAAACAGTTTCTCCAAAAAAGTTATGCTAGCTTTTTAATAAAATAAATTAAATGATAAAAAAAAATAATTACCTTAAAATAATCAAACAAATACAAAAAGTAAGAGCAAAAAATAATAAAAATTGGATGGATTTACTAAGATTAGCATTTGAGTCTAATGAAAAAAAGGCTGCGAAAATTTTTAAAGAAATCTACAAAGAAGATAAAAATATTACTAGACTAGCCAAAAAACTTACAAAATAATTTTTAAATTACATGAAATACCCCTTCATAATTGCAGAAATTTCAGCAAATCATAATGGGTCCTTAGATCATGCAAAAAAATTAATTAAATTGGCCAAGGAACAAGGCATGAGTGCAGTTAAAATTCAAACCTATACGGCTGATACGATGACAATTAAAACCAAATCAAAAAAGTTCATAATTTCCTCAGGTATTTGGAAAGGGGAAAGTCTATGGAATTTATATGATAAAGGCCATACACCTTGGGATTGGCATAAAAAATTGTTTGATTATGCAAAAAAGCTTAAAATAAAAATTTTTAGCACACCTTTTGATGTATCTGCTGTAAATTTTTTGGAAAAATTAAATTGTCCATTATACAAAGTTTCATCTTTCGAAATGAATGACTTAGGATTAATAAAAAGAATAGCAAAAACTAAAAAAACAATGATCATATCCACAGGTTTGTCAAAATTAAATGAAATAAAAAAAACAGTTTTATGTGCAAGAAAATATGGTGCTAAAAAAATTATACTTTTATATTGTGTTAGTAATTACCCATCTAAAAGTACTGATTTTAATTTAAATAATATGAATATCTTAAAAAAAAAATTTAATTGTGATGTTGGTCTATCGGATCATTCTTTAGATAATAATATTGCTATTGGAGCAGCTGCCCTAGGGGCAAAAGTATTTGAAAAACACATTGCACTTAAAAATCAAAAAAAAGGTTTGGATATTAAGTTTTCATTAAAAGGTAAAGAAATAGGAAAATATAAAGACGATATTTTTAATTCATATAATTTAGTGGCTAAAAATTATTTTTTTAGATCTAAAGATGAAATAAAAAATAGGTATTTTAGGAGATCAATATTTTCTATTAAAGATATTATGAAAGGTGAAAAATTTTCAGAAAATAATATTAAAACGTTTAGACCGAATATAGGTCTTAGCGCCTCATTTTTTAATGATATAATTGGAAAGAAAAGTCCAAAAAATATTAAAGCAAAAAAACCGATAGGAAAAAATATTTTAGGATTAATTAAATAATGAATATTTGTATAATTCCAGCTAGAATTGGAAGTAAAAGAATTAAAGAAAAAAATATATATAAGTTTTTTGGTAAGCCAATAATTTCATATGTTATCAAGGAGATGAAAAAGACAAATATCTTTGACGATGTCATTGTTTCTACAGATAGTGAAAAAATCAAAAAAATTTCGTTAAAATATGGTGCAAGTATTTATTTTAAAAGACCAAAACCATTATGCGCAGACAAAACTACAACACAGGAAATTGTAAAACATGCAATAAGATATTTAAATAAAAAAAATAAGTTAATAAAAAATGTTTGTTGTGTTTATCCCACTGCTATTTTGCTTAAAATTAAACATATAATAAAAGCATATGAACTTTTAAAATTAAAAAAAAAGGGATTTATTTTTTCAGCTTCTAAGTTTGAGCACCCGATAGAAAGAGCATTAATTGAAAAAAAAAACATTTTAAAGGTAAATAAAAAAGCATTCATTAAAAGACAATCAAATTTTATAAATTATCATTATTATGATGTTGGACAGTTTTATTGGGGTAAAGCGGATGATTGGCTCAAAAGTAGAACAATTTTCGAAAAATATTCTAAAATTTATCCATTATCAAGGTTTGAGGCTATTGATATTAATTATAAAGATGATTTAAAACATGCAAAAATCTTATTTAAAACAAAATTTTAAGTAACAGTTTATTATGTCAAAATTTTTTAAAAATAAAACAATTTTAATAACAGGAGCAACAGGTTCATTTGGTAGAGCTTTTGTAAATTATATTTTAAAAAATCATAGTAATATTAAAAAACTAATTATTTTTAGTCGAGACGAACTAAAACAATTTTTGATGCATAATGATATAAATAAAACTAAATTAGATAAAGTAAGATTTTTTTTAGGTGACATCAGAGATAAAGAAAGACTTGATAAAGCTTTTGAGAATGTTGATATAGTAGTACATGCAGCTGCTTTAAAACAAGTTCCAGCGGCAGAATATAACCCATTTGAATTTGTAAAGACAAATATTTTAGGTTCACAAAATATTGTTGATGCTGCTCTTAGAAATAATGTAAATAATGTTTTGGCTTTATCAACGGATAAAGCTGTTGCACCCATTAATCTCTATGGTGCAACCAAATTATGTGCTGAAAAACTTTTTATTTCAGCAAATAATATTTCTGGAAATAAAGACATAAAATTTAGTGTTGTTAGGTACGGAAATGTATTTGGCAGTAGAGGATCAGTATTTCCATTTTTTGAAAATTTAAAAAAAAACGAGAATTTTCCAATTACAGATCTTGAAATGACCAGGTTTAATATGAGTTTACCTGAGTCAGTAACATTTGTTTCATGGGCTTTATCAAATAATATTGGAGGTGAAATTTTTGTACCTAAATTACCAAGTTATAAAATTGTTGATCTAGCAAAAGCAATAGACCCCAAGAAAAAAATTAAGATAATTGGTATTCGACCAGGGGAAAAAATTCATGAGGAGCTAATATCTGATTCAGAACTTCCATATACTTATGATCTTGGTAAATATTATGCAATATTTAATAATCCACCAAAAAAAATAGATAAAAAATTAAAAAAATTAAGATTAAAAAAAATAAAACTTAAAGAATACACTAGTGGCCATAATTCAAATTTTTTAGATGTTTCAGAATTAAAAAAAGTTATTAGTGAATACGAAGAATAGTCTTTTAAGTACATGATACCTTATAGTAAGCAAAATATTGATAACTCTGACATTAAAGAGGTTCAAAAAGTTTTAAAGTCAGATTTTTTAACTACTGGACCCGAGGTAGAAAAATTTGAAAAAAATTTATGTAAATTTGTAAATTCCAAATATGCGGTAGCAGTTAGTAGCGCCTCAGCAGCTTTACATATTTCATGTTTAGCTTTAGGTATAAAAAAAAATGATATTGTATGGACTTCACCAATAACTTTTGCATCTACTGCTAGCGCAGCACTGCACTGTGGCGCAAATATAGATTTTATAGATATCAACAAAAAAACATTCAATATAGATATTGATTATCTTAAAAAAAAACTTTTAGTTGCAAAAAAAAGAAATAAGCTTCCAAAACTTATAATTCCAGTCCATTTAGCAGGTAGTCCATGCGATATGAAATCTTTAAAATTTTTATCTAAAAAATACAGATTTAAAATTATTGAGGATGCCTCTCATGCATTAGGTAGTAAAATTGGCAGCCAAAAAATTGGTAATTCAAAATATTCAGATCTTACGGTTTTTAGTTTTCATCCAGTTAAAATTATTACTACAGGCGAGGGTGGAGCAGTAATGACCAATGATAAAATTTTATCTCAAAAAATAAGATCTTTAAGAGAACATGGTATTGAGAGAAATAAAATGAATTTCAAGTATAAAAAAAATGTTCCTTGGTATTATGAGCAACAAGCTTTGGGTTTTAATTACAGATTAAATGATATACAAGCTGCTCTTGGTACAAATCAATTAAAAAGAGTTAAATTTTTTATTAGGGAAAGAAATAAAATTGCAAATTTTTATAAAAAAAAATTCTCATCGATTAACTTACCTTTTCAAAATGTCGGTAAAAATACTTACTCAAGTTTTCATCTTTTTATTGCACTATTTCCAAAAGAAAAACGATTTAAGATATTTAATAACTTAAGAAAAAATAAATTTTTTGTAAATCTGCATTATATTCCGCTTTTTTTACACCCAATATATAAAAGAAAATTTGATTTTAAATTATTCCCAAATTCTATGGATTATTATCATAGAGCGATAAGTTTGCCTGTTTACCCTGGTTTAAATAGGAAATATTTGAATGAAATTTTTAAGATTATTAAAAAAATTCTTTAAAATTCTGATTCACCAATTTTTTGATCTACACCAAGATAGTTAAGAACAGTAATTTTTCTTCCAGAAACATATGCTTCTTCCGCATAAGTCTCTCTTGGCAGATAACAGCTTTTACAAACTTCACTCTTTAAAAATCCACATTGACTATGCAACTCTCTAATTGAATTCATTTTTTCACCATGCCAAATATCAAATATTTTTTCTTTATTGGCATCTCCAATTACTTCTTTATTATTTTCATCATTTGCACATTTCATTACAAGGCCATCTGCACCTATCGTTAATCTTTGATATTGTTGTGGACAACTAAAATTTTCTATAAACTTTGGATTTTCTTCCTTATCATTTTCATCGATTAGGGGATTGAAAGCAACAAGGTCCACATAGGGCTTGAAAGTTTCATAATATTTTGTAGGATTTTCACTAATTGCTGGCCATATCCCTTGAATTTTAATTACTGGTTTTATTAAATTATTTTCGTCCTTATATTTTTTAATATCTTTTATTTTTTGTAACAAAACGTCAAACTTTAATGGTTTCCTTATACTATTATAAGTTTCGCCAACTCCATCAATTGAAATCGTTATCCAATCTATTCCAGCATCAACTATTGATTTAAAAAAAGGCAATGTAAGCTTAAAACCATGAGTTAATGTTGACACTTCTTTAATCCCATTTTTTTTAGCATATCTTATTGCCTCTGCAAAATTTTTATTAAGTGTTGCCTCACCTCTCAAACTAAGTCTTATTGATGGCACTTTGTGAGCAATTTCATCTATTATTTTTTTGTATAAATCAAAATCCATATTTTTTGTATTAACTAACTTCTTAAAATTATCAGAAATCGTGTAACACATAGGGCACTTTAAATTACATATTGATGCTAGCTCAAGATCAACGTGCAAAGGGTAATCAGAAATAATTTTTTCCTTAGCAAATTTTGTCCAATTTGATCTATATTTTTTATAATCCTCTGGCCAATCTGATCCTCTATTTTTTTCAAATTGTTGAAGTCTTTCTTCAGTATCCATAGAATAATTGCCTTTATTAATAGGAATACTATGATTTTTTTTCATTTGATGTTAAGTAACCAATAAACTATTAAAAGTCTAGTGCTTAAAGCTTTATTTGGTCACATTTTATCAATATTTAGAAGTTTCATCAATAATATTTTAGAATATAGAAATGATATTTTTTAAACATTTAAATGCTTTTTTTTTAAAAAGAGAAAAAATCAAGTTATTTATATATTTTATTTTTTCTATTATAACACCAGTAGTAGAACTTTTAAGTTTAGGCTCACTAGCTGCACTAATATATTTTATATTAGATCAAGATAAGTTTAATCAAGTTTTTGGTGAAAGTTTTTCAGTAATCAACTTGTCCATGTCAGGAGATATAAATTCTTTACTGTTTTTAATTGTTACAGTTTTTATATTTAAAAATATATTTTTAATTTTATACTTTTATTTTGAAACAAGTTTACGCTATAGAATTTTAGCCAACAGAAGTAGAAAACTTTATCAGTCTTATTTTAATTCAAGATACTTGTATTTTAAAAAGTTTAGTAGAGCAGATATTTTCAATAATATAGTAATTGAAAGTGGAAGGGTAGTGCAATACCTTTTTGGTTGTATTAAGATTGCAAGAGAAGTTTTATTGGCTATTTTTTTATTTACCACAATTTTTATTTTAGATAAATATTATTCAACTGTAATTTTTACTTCTTTGATATTTGCAAGTACCATTTTTTATTTCATATTTAATAAAAAATTTTTAAAAATGGGTAAAGCCCTTAGATTTGTTACAGAGAAACTCTTGAGTGTTATTAACGAAACTCATAATTTATTTAAAATGATAATATTAAATCAAAAAAAACAATTTTTTTTTGAAAAATTCGACAAGAATCTTAATTCTCGAACAAAGAATTATACTAGACAAGAGGTTGTTAAACAAACTCCAAAATATATTTTTGAAACTCTTTTAATAATTTTGATTTGTTATATTTTATTTATGGAAGATTCCTCTAAGGGAAATGTCAAAGAGTTAATACCTTTTTTATCAGTATTAGTTTTAATAAGTATTAGATTGTTACCAATTTTTTCAAATATAAATTCTATGCTTTCCAGTATGAAATTTTCTCATCATAGTTTTTATAATTATATAAATACGATTGAAGAACTAAAAAAAAATGTTATCTCGGATACGATACAAGACTTCAAAGAAACTAAGATAAATAGTTTAGAAAAAATCTCTATTAAAAAAATTAATTTTTCTTATAACAAGAATGATTTAATTAGAGATCTAAATTTAGAAATTAAAAAAGGAGAAATATTTGGTATTTTTGGTAAGTCTGGATCGGGTAAATCAACTTTAGTAGATATTATTTCTGGTTTAATCAAACCAAACAAGGGAGAAATATTACTTAATAATGAACATGATATTTTTCAATCATTGAAAACGTGGCAGAATTTAATTGGATATGTTCCTCAAGAGAATTTATTGATGAACGATACCCTTAAAAACAATGTTTGTTTAGGTATTGAGGACGAAAAAATAAATGAAAGCAAGCTCATAAATATATTAAAAGTTGTTGGTTTAAATGATTTAATTAGAAATTTAAAAGATGGATTGGACACAAATTTAGGCGAGTCAGGAACCAAATTTTCTGGGGGGCAAAAACAGAGAATTGCTATTGCGAGAGCACTATATCTAAATCCAAAATTAATAATATTTGATGAAGCAACTTCTGCATTAGATGAGGATTCTGAAAATCAAATAATTGAAATAATTAGAAATATAAAAAATGATAAAATTATCATTTTAATAACCCATGATTTAAGATTAAAAAGTATATGCGATCGTATTTTTGAAATAAATTAATATAATTATGAATAATATAAAAAATGAGCTTTATGAGAATGGTTATATAATTATTAAAGATCTACTTTCTAAAAATGAAGTTGAAAAATTAAGTGAAAATATAAAAAAAATTTGTGAGAAAAAAAACTCCAAAAGAATAGACGATCTATATAACTACGAAGAATTTTGGAATTTTATAATAAATAAAAATTTATTAAAAATTTTGAGAAAAAATATTTCGGAAAATATTTATTATATGCATGACTCAGGAATTAGCCATTTTGATGAAAATTATGATGGTGGTAATAAAAATTTAATTTCATGGCATAGAGATACAGATTCTGCTCCAAAAATTAAGGATGTTGTGCCGTATTATAAAAAAGGTAAATTTTATGAAGTATTTACAGCAATTACATATGTTTCACCAAATAATAAGGGTGGTACTCTAAATTTGATCCCTAAATCTCATAATAAAGAGTTTAGATTTGGTTTTAAAAACTTGCTTAGAATTTTTCATTGGAAAACTAAAAATAAAAAAAGGTATTTTTTTATTAGAAATATAATTGAAAAATTGATAGGAAAAAATTGCAAAGTAGATTCCGGTGATTGTATTGTCTTTTTTACAACGTTATTTCATAAAGTTGAAAAATCAGAATCTACTAGACAAGCAATCGTTGCTAGATACGCTCCAAAAGGTGATAATTCGGAAAATTATATTAATTATGTATTGAAAAATTCAAGTAATGATCAAAGAAATGGTTATAAAATTAATAACGAAAATTCTGAAAAAATAAAAAATTTTTTCAATATATTAAAAAATGAAAAAGTTTTTTACGAACTAGAAGATTTTTAATTTAAAAATGTCTGTCAAAAAATATTATTTAATCGGTAAAAATCAATTATATCCATTGTGCAGAAGTATTACTGGAAAAGGAATAAGAGATTCTTTAGGAATAATAAAAATGAACTTCCCAAAATTAAAAATATACAAAGAAAAAGTTGGAAAAAATATTTTTGATTGGAAAATTCCAGAGGAATGGAATATTAAATTTGCTTTCATTAAAGACAAAAATAACAAGATTCTTGTAAATTTTGCAGATAATAATTTACATATTATTGGATATTCAAAACCAATAAATGTAAATTTAAATAAAAACCAATTATTAAAAAAATTACATTCATTAAAAAATAAACCGAATGCTATTCCCTATATAACCTCTTATTATAAAAAAAATTGGGGGTTTTGTGTCACTGATAAACTTAAAAAATACATAATTAAAAATTATAAAAATAAAGACAAATTCAAGACAATCATCAGCTCATCTTTTAAGAAAAAAGGTTTTTTAAATTTTGGGGAATATTACATTAAGGGTAAAAGTAAAAAAGAAATTCTAATATCAACTTATTTATGTCATCCTTCAATGGCAAATAATGAATTATCTGGTCCAATTGTTTCTATGAGTTTAATAGATTATTTTAAAAAAAAAAAATTACCTTATAGCTTAAGATTTATTTTTATTCCTGAAACTATCGGATCAATTACTTTCTTAAGTAAAAATTTAGAATACTTAAAAAAAAATGTTATAGCTGGCTATAATTTAACTTGTATAGGAGATGAAAGAAATCATGGTTGTATGTTTACTAAATATAAAAATACAATTTCAGATAAATCTCTTATGGAAGCTTATAAATCTCTTAAGATAAAATACAGAGAATTTTCTTTTAATGAGAACGGCTCAGATGAAAGACAATATAATTCACCTGGTGTTGATCTCCCAATAGCTTCAATTTTTAGAAGTAAATACGGGACGTATCCTGAATATCACACCTCTTTAGATAACTTTAAATTAGTAACTTTAAAAGGTTTAACCGGTGGTTTTAAAGTTGCAAAAAGAGCAATTGAAATAGTAATAAATAAAATCATACCAAAACATAAAATAATTTGTGAACCACAGATGGGTAGGAGAGGCTTATACCCGACACTTAGTACAATCGACAATATGAAAAAATCGAAAAAAATGATGAATTTCATTCAGTATTCTGACGGAAAAAATGATCTAATTGAGATTTCTCGTTTAATTAATTTGTCTTACAAAGAGACTGTTAAAATTTATTTCCTTCTGAAAAAAAATAAGATTATTTATTAAAATGGAAGAAAAACTTACAAATGAGCTTTGTACTTCGAATTCTCTTTGGGATAACTTTATTCTAAAATCAGAAAACAAAAATATTTTTTCAATTTCTGAATTTTCAAATAATGAAAATTTTAAAAATGAGAGAGTATTTATAAAAAAAAATGATGAAATCTTGGGATCATTTAATCTTTTTTTAGATAGTAAAAAGATTTGCGATGGGAATAGAATATATAGTCCTATAAACTTTAAATTTTTTGAAAAAACAAATAATTCAAGTATCTATTACAAAAAACACAATATAATAAAATCGTTTATCAGTCATATTACTGAAAGATTTCAAGATGGAATTTTTACTCTTGATACTTGTACACAAGATCTCAGACCTTTTTTTTGGCATAATTTTGATAAACAGAAAGAAATTTTTTCAATAAAAGAGGTTAGGTATACATCTATTTTAAATACTAA
>MDTG01168155.1_pt1 | contig 17221 bp, 15 predicted proteins | sample 811421 | NCBI WGS metagenome assembly MDTG01 (sample SAMN05326645, study PRJNA326480) | marine metagenome | isolation source: seawater | place: Pacific Ocean: South East | collected 2011
AAAATAAATGGAAGCCACCATGGTATCGGACGCTCCAAAACATTATCCGGTACTGCTTAATGAAATAATTAGCATTATTACCCCTCAACATGGTGGCACATTTATAGATTGCACATTTGGTCAAGGTGGATACACAAAAAAAATTTTAAGTTATAAAAATACTAAAGTGATTGCCTTAGATAGGGATTTAGAAAGTAGAAAAATAGCCGATGATTTCTCCAAAAAATTTAAAGAAAGATTTTTATTTAAAAATAAAAAATTTAGTCAATTAAATGATTTAAAAATTAAGAATATCGATATCAGAGGAGTAATTTTTGATTTAGGATACTCGCTTGCTCAAATAAAAGATCCAAAAAAAGGATTGTCATTCAACACTACTGGTAATTTAAATATGTGTTTAGGTATTAACGATTTTTCAGCGAAAGAAGCAATAAATAAATTACATGTTTTAGAATTGGAAAAGATTTTTAAATTTTTTGGTGAAGAAAAAGAAGCTAAAAAAATTGCAATAAATATTGTAAAAGAGAGAAAGAAAAAAGACATTGATACTAAAAATTTAGTTGAGATAATTGAAAAAACTAAAAAGAAAAAAAATTATAAAATTCATAGTGCAACAAAAGTTTTTCAAGCATTAAGAATTTTTGTAAATAAAGAAATAAGTGAGTTGATTTATGGTTTAATTGCAGCAACAAAAGTACTTAAAAAAAATGGTATTTTAGCTGTAGTTACCTTTCACTCGATTGAAGATAAAATCGTTAAATATTTTTTTAAAAATCATTCAGAAAATAAAAGTATTTCCAGATATATGCCTTCAATTAATCAACCAGAAAATCTGTTCAATATTATAAAAAAAAAACCAATTATACCATCCGATATTGAGATAAAGGATAATATATCATCAAGATCTGCAAAACTAAGATATGTAATAAAAAGAAATGATTTTTATGACTTTGATTCTGATATCTTAAAAAAGTTTGAACATTTACTTAAAATTGAAAATTTTGGTAAAAAATTATGAAAAAGTTTTTAGCAATTTCATTGATATTATTTTTAATTTTATTGACAGCATTTATTAAAAATTCAGCCAAAAGAATTGATGATGAAATATTTGTTTATAAAGAAAATATAAGAATTTTAGAAAAAGAGTATGGAAATAGTAAATTAGAATATGATTATTTAAGTTCAGCAGAAAAGCTTTTAGAATTTCAAAGATTATACTTTGAGGATGAACTTATAAAAAAAAATATCGAAGAAATATTTATAATAAAAAAAATTTCTAACAAACTTTTTATTGAAAAATTAAATTTGATTGAAGATTAATGAAGGATGAAAACTTGAGAATCATTTTAGAAGATCAACAAAATGAATTCGTTTATGAAAGAAAGAAATCAGGCTTAAATATATCATTTAATCGAATTTCTTTTATCTTTTTTATATTTTTTTTTATCTTTATAATATATTCGATACATTTGACACATTTAGGATCTAGAAACTCCAAAATGGAAACAAGTCCTAAGACTAAATCATTAATAAATAATCTTTATAGAGCAGACATTATTGATAGAAATGGAAATACACTTGTAAAAACTGTAAGTTCTATTGATATTGGTATTAGTACTCAAAAAGTTATTGATCAAAAAAAATTGTTACTAAATTTGAAGTATATTTTTCCTAATAAAGACTATCAAAAAATCAGTTATGACTTAAAAAATAAAAAATTCTTTTATTTTGAAAAAAGAATTTCAGAGGAAAAATATGAAAAACTAATGAAGTTAGGAGACAAATCGATACAACCAGAACAGAAGTTAACGCGAATATATCCAGAAAAAAATTTATTTAGTCATATCATCGGTCAAATTGATAGTGATAATAATGGCATTTCTGGTTTAGAAAAATCTTTAGATAAAGATTTAAAGAATATTAAAAGTTCATTAAGATTGACTGTCGACAAAGACCTTCAATTCTTAATTCGAAACGAACTTATTAAATTTAATAAAATTTTTGAAACCAAAGGTAGTGCTTCTATTTTAATGAATGTCAATAATGGTGAGATTTTATCTTTTGTTTCTTTACCCGATTTTGATCCAAATAAAAGACAAGATATTTCAGATCAAAATTTAATTAATAGAGCTACAAAAGGAATATATGAGTTTGGATCAGTGTTTAAAACCTTTACTCTTGCATCAGCTTTTGATGAAAATATTATTGAACCAGAAACAGAATTTTTAGATTTACCAAAATCATTAACTTGCGCCGGTTTTCCTATAAGAGAATATAATGAAAAAATATCATCAAATTTGACTGCTGAACAAATATTGATCCAATCAGGAAATATTGGATCAGTTAAAATTGGTCAAGAAATTGGAGTAGAAAAATTTAGATCATTTTTAGAAAAAATTGGCATAACGGAAAAAATAAATTTTGACATAGAAGAAGTTGGAAAACCATTAAAATTTAACTGGGGGAAATGTCCTTTAGCAACTGCCTCTTTTGGCCATGGTATTACCACTACATTGCTTCAAGTAGTTAAGGCTTATTCAATTATAACTAATGGAGGATATTATGTAGAACCTTCATTAATAAAAAAAGAAAATATGAATAAAAAAGAAAGAATATTAAACAAAGATATTTCTAAAAAAATTTTACCCATTTTGAGAAAGATAGTTTCTACAGAGAAGGGTACAGCTAATTTAGCTAATGTAAGTGGTTATGAAGTTGGAGGTAAAACTGGTACTGCTAATAAAATAATTGATGGCTTATACTCAAATAAAAAAATAAATACATTTGTCTCAATTTTTCCTACTTCAAAACCAAAATTTGTATTAGCAGTTATGCTAGATGAGCCAAAAATAAATGACGATTATATTTACGAATACAGAGATGGGTCAGATTTCAAATTAAAAGGAACTCCTAGAAATACTGCTGGATGGAATAGTGTTGAGGCATCAGGACATATTATTGAAAAAATCGGGCCTATTTTAGCCACAAAATACAGTGAAGTTAATTAATCAATGCAACTCAAAGATATTATTCCAAATATAAGAAAAGAATTTGGTAGAATGTATTTTTCTGGAATTTCTTTTGATACTTCTAAATTAAAAAAAAATAACATTTTTTTTGCAATCCAAGGAAATAAAATTGATGGAAATAAGTTTATACCTCTTGCAATCAAAAGAGGTTCTAAAATTATCATAAGTGAAAAAAGAAAAAATGAATTTAAAGATGGAATTTTATATTTAAAAACTAGAAATATTAGAAAACTGTTAGCTGAAGTTTCATTCAAGATTTACAATAAAAGACCTGAAAATTTAATTGCAGTAACCGGAACTAATGGAAAGTCTTCTGTTTCAGATTTTTACTACCAAATAATGAAACTAAATAAAAAGAATGTAGCTTCAATAGGTACCTTAGGAGTAAAATCAAAAAATATTAATTTGAATTTATCTAATACTACTATTGATCCTATACAATTAGGTCAGATTTTAAAAAGAATTAAAGATAAGAAAATAAATAATTGTATCATGGAAGCTTCCAGTCATGGTCTCCAACAAAATAGACTTGATGGTCTAAAATTTAATTCAAGTATATTTACAAACCTATCACATGATCATTTGGATTATCATAAAAATATAAATGCTTATTTGAAAGCCAAACTATATTTATTTGAAAATCTCACCAAAAATAAAGGATGTGTAATAACAGATGATGAAATTCCTCAGTTTAAGACGATAAAAAAAATTTCTTTAAAAAAAAATTTAAAACTTCATAAACTAAATGATAACAAGTCTGATTTTAAAGTTGTCAGTCATAACTTTGAGGATGACTTTCAAAGTCTTACAGTAAAACATAAAAAATCTATAATAAAAATAAATCTTAATTTAATAGGTAAAATTCAACTTAAAAATTTGTTAATGGCAATTATTGCAGCAAAAAATAGTAAACTAAATTCAAAAAAAATTTTATCAATTATACCAAAAATTAAACCTGTTGAAGGAAGACTAGAAAAAATTGGTCAAATCAAGAATAAATCAAAAGTTATTCTTGATTATGCACATACACCCGATGCTTTGAAGACGTCTTTATTAAATTTAAAAGATCAATTTAAAAATAAAAAGATAATTTTATTATTTGGATGTGGGGGTGATAGAGATAAAGACAAAAGACCCAAAATGGGAAAAATTGCTTCTGATTATGCAGACTCAATTTATCTCACTGATGACAACCCAAGATTTGAAAATCCTAACAAAATTAGACAAGAAATAAAAAAAGGAATTAAAATTAAAAAAAAAATAATTGAGATCTCTAATAGAGCAACAGCAATATCACAAGCAATTAAAAAATTGAATACAGGTGAAATTTTATTGGTTGCTGGTAAAGGTCATGAGAAAACTCAAGAAATTGGAAAACAAAAAATTTATTTTTCAGATAAAAATTTTATAGTGAATGCAATTAAAATAAAAAATAAAAATTTATCAAATAATTTAAGATTAAATATAATCAAAGAATTATCTAATAATAAAAAATTGTCTAATTATTTATCAGTTAAACGAGCACGAATAGACTCAAAAGAAGTAAAACAAGATGATATTTTTTTTGCAATAAAAGGTAGAAAAAATAATGGAAATAAATTTGTAAAACAGTCGTTTGAAAAAAAAGCCTCAATAGCTGTTGTAAACGAGCTTAAACAAAAATTTAATGTTAATCGTCAAATAAAAGTTAAAGACTCCTTAAAATTTCTTACTGATGCTTCGAAGATTTTTAGAAAAAATATTAACACAAAAATAATTGCTATTACAGGAAGTTGTGGAAAAACTACTTTAAAAGAATTATTAGGCAATTCATTAAGAAAAATTTCTAAAGTAAGTATTTCTCCAAAATCATATAATAATAAATATGGAGTACCTTTAAGTCTTTTTAATTTAGATCATAAAGATGATTATGGAGTTTTAGAGGTAGGAATGGATAAAAAAGGGGAAATTGATTATTTATCAAAAATTATACAACCAGATATAAGTGTAATAACCAATATAAATTTTGCACATGCTAAAAATTTTGAAGATATAAAACATATTGCATCTGCTAAGGCAGAAATTATTGATAATACAAAATTAAATGGTTATGTAGTTTTAAATGGAGATGATAAATTTTTTACATTCCATAAAAAAAAAGCTCTAAGAAAAAATCTCAATGTAATTTCATTCAGTATTAAAAATAAAAAATCAGACATTAAATTAATTAATATTAATAAAAAAGAAAAAAAATTTAAAATTTTTGTTAAGATTAATAATCTAAAAAAACATTTCATTATTTCAAACAATTTTCAAAATAATATTTATAATATCCTAGCTGCTTTGGCAGTAATGAGTATAAACATGGATATTCTAAAATTAAAGAACGATATTTTTTTAAATTTTAAGACACCTGAAGGAAGAGGCGATTTTTTTAAATTAAAGATAAAAAAAAAGAATATTAATTTAATTGATGAAAGTTATAATTCAAATCCTTTGTCCTTAAAATCAGCAATACTTAATTATGACAAAATAGATAAAAAAAAATCAAAAAAATATCTTTTAATTGGAGACATGTTAGAATTAGGAAGTCATTCAAAAAAACTTCATCAATCTATTGCTCCAATAATAAATCGTACTAAAATTGACAAAGTATTTGTTAAAGGAAAAAGTGTAGTTTTTATATTTAACAAACTCTCAAAATATAAAAAGGGTAGAATTTTACACAATAACTCACAAATTATTGAATTGATTAAGAATGATTTAAATAATAATGATTATTTAATGATAAAAGCTTCAAACTCAACAGGATTTAATAAGGTAGTAAAAGAATTAAAGGGATTAAATTAAATGCTTTATCAATTTTTACTGAATTTTGTTGATAGCTACAGTTTTTTAAATGTTTTTAAATATCTCACATTTAGAACAGGTTTATCTTTTTTTACCTCTTTAATAATCGTTTTGTTAATTGGCGGTCCATTTATTAAATTTTTCTCAAATCAAAAGATTTTAAATCCTATACGTGATGATGGTCCTGAGGATCATATTGTAAAAAAGATTGGTACGCCAACCATGGGTGGAGTGATTATTCTACTGGGTTTACTTATTTCAGTATTATGTTGGAGTGATTTATCAAATATAAATATTTTATTTTGTATATATATTGCTGTTACTTTCGGTTTGCTTGGAGCTTTCGATGATTATAAAAAAATTAAACAGAGTAATTCTTTAGGTATTTCGTCAAAATTCAAAATTATTTCTCAAATTTTACTTGCGATCATTGGAGTATGTTTTTTTGTTTTCTTAACAGATTATCAAGAGATAAATAATTTATATTTTCCTTTTTTTAAAAACTTAATTATTAATCTTGGATGGTTTTTTATTCCATTTGCAGTATTTGTCATTATCGGATCATCTAATGCAGTTAATCTTACTGATGGTCTAGATGGTTTGGCAACTGTGCCAGTTATACTTGTGGCAGCTTGTTTTGCATTTATAAGTTATGTTACTGGGAATATAGTGTTTTCAAATTATTTACAAATACCGTACATTGAAGGAACAGGAGAAGTTTCTATTTTCTGTGGAGCGATAATAGGATCTTGTTTAGGCTTTTTATGGTTTAACGCGCCTCCAGCAAAAATTTTTATGGGTGACACTGGTTCATTGTCATTAGGAGGATCTTTAGGTGCAGTAGGAATTATTACTAAACATGAAATAGTATTAGCAATTACAGGTGGTCTATTTGTTTTAGAAGCAGTGTCAGTAATGGTTCAAGTAATTTCATACAAACTCACAGGGAAAAGAATATTCAAGATGGCTCCAATACATCATCATTTTGAAAAAAAAGGTTGGGCGGAGTCAACAGTTGTAATTAGATTTTGGATAATTTCAATAATTCTAGCAATGATAGGTTTAGCCACTTTAAAATTAAGATAATGAAAAAAAATAAAAATATTTTTTTGGGAAAAAAAATATTGATTTATGGTCTTGGAAAAAGTGGAATTTCATCTTTTAAATTTTTAAAAGATAAAGCAAAAATATTTTTGTTTGATGATAATTTAAAGAAACATCACAAAATAATTGACTTTAAAAAACTTTTAAAAATAAATTTTGATGTAATTATAATAAGCCCTGGAATTGATAAATCTAATTGTAAATTATCAAAATTTTTAAAAAAAAATTCAAAAAAAATATATACAGATTTAGATGTATTTTACTCTTTCTTTAAAAATCCGAGCATTGCAATAACTGGTACAAATGGAAAATCAACGACTGCTAAAATATTATATGATATTTTATTAGCTCATAAAAAAGATGTAAGGCTTGTTGGAAACATTGGTAATCCTGTATTGTCTGAAAAAAGAATTAATGAAAAAACAATTTTTGTAATTGAGGTATCATCTTATCAGCTAGATTATAGCAAAGTATTTTCATCAAAGTACGCTATTATTCTCAATATAAGTATAGACCATATTGAAAGGCATAAAAGTTTAAAAAATTACATTAATGCAAAGTTTAAGTTAATAAGTTCTCAAAATAAAAAATGTATTGCATTTGTAAAGAAAGATGATGAGTTTATTAATAAAAAACTTAAATCCTTCAATTTTAGTTCGAAGGTTGTAAGAGTCGATACAAAAAAGAATTATAAAATTTACAATCATATTAATAATAAAAATTTCTTAACAGAAAATAATAAAGAAAATTTATCATTTGTATTTGAGCTATCAAAAAAATTAAAACTTAAGAATAGATTATTGTTAAGAACAATTCAAAAATTTAAAGGGCTTCAATATCGTCAACAAATAGTTTTAAATAAAAAAAATCTAATTATTATAAATGACTCTAAGTCTACTAGTTTTGCTTCATCAATTAGTATTTTAAAAATTAATTCAAATATTTATTGGTTATTGGGCGGTATTTATAAAAAAAATGATAAGCTTAAATTACCAAAAAAATATTGTAAAAATATCAAAGCTTTTATTTTTGGTAAAGAGACGAAATTTTTTAATAAAGAACTTAAAGATAAAATACCTTATGAAAATTTTACAAATTTAAAAGTTGCATTGAAAAGGATAATCAAATTACTTAAAAAAGACAATTTAGCTCATCGCACAATAATATTTAGTCCATCAGCTGCTTCATTTGATAGTTTTAAAAATTTCGAAGAAAGAGGGTTGTATTTTAATAAATTGATAAAAAAGTATTTTCATGAAATTAAAAAACTCAATATTTAATTTGTATTATCAATGGTGGAAAAATATTGATAAATTCATATTTTCATTAATTTTATTACTATTCTGTGTCGGTTTATTTTTTTCATTAGTTTCAACTTCTTTAATCGCCTCTGATAAATTAGACACCAATGACTATTCCTTTTTTTTTAAACATTTGGTTTTTATTCTACTTGGTATAATTGTAATATTTTTTTTATCTTTGATAGATAAGGACAAACTTATAAAATTTTCGCTCATATTTTTTTTTATTTCATTTATTATTCTTGCCCTAGTTCCTTTTATTGGTATTGAGGTTAAAGGTTCTAAAAGATGGTTAGATTTTTATTTTTTACCAAGATTTCAACCAATTGAGTTAGTTAAACCTTTTTTAATAATTTTTATAAGTTTAATTTTATGCAGTCAAAAATTTACAAACATTTATCTAAAGTATTTACTATCCTTCTTAACTACTTTAGCTGTAGCATTGCTGTTGGCTGTTCAGCCTGATATTGGTCAGACATTATTAATTTTTTTTAGTTGGTTAGTTCTAATTTTTACATCAGGAATAAGTATTGTTTTTTTAAGTATATTATTTTTATTTTTGAATTTCATATTTTTATATTTAATTTTTTTTGTGCAAAAATTCGAATATATTAAAAATAGATTGTTATCTTTTTTTGATAATGAAAAAGGTACACATAATTTTCAATCAGATAAAGCAATCGAATCTATAACAAGTGGAGGATTTTTTGGAAAAGGAATTGGTGAGGGAACTTTAAAAAATAGAGTACCTGAAGCTCATACAGATTATATTATATCAGTTATTTCTGAGGAGTTTGGAGTAATTGCCATAATTTTAATTTTGTTATTGTTTCTAATATTTATTTATTCAGTTTTTAAAAAAGTATATTTTGAAAATGACGAAAAAATTAAATTAATTTTAGTAGGATGTGCGAGTCTTATTTTAATGCAGGCAATGATCCATATAGGAGTAAATATCAGATTATTTCCAACAACTGGTATGACCTTACCATTTATAAGCTATGGAGGTTCATCAATTTTAAGTATTTCAATAATATCAGGAATAATTTTAAATTTAACAAAAAGAAAAATTATTTAAAATGAAAAAAAAAATATTAATATCAACAGGTGGATCGGGAGGACATGTAATTCCTGCTACAATTTTTTTTGAACATCTTTCTAATGAATTTCAAATATCAATTAGTACAGATAAGAGGGGTTATAAATTTTTAAATAATAAAATTTATGATCTAGAAATTATTGATACTCCAAAGTTGAATAATATTTTTTTAATACCAATAAACTTATTTTTGATTTTATATTTAACTATAAAATCGTATTTCTATCTAAAAGGAAAAAAAATTGATAAGATAATTTCTACTGGTGGTTATATGTCTTTACCGCTAATTTTGGCTGCTAAATTACTTCGATTAGATATTTATTTATTTGAACCCAATTTTGTTATAGGGAGAGCTAATAAGTTTTTTTTAAATTCTTGTAAAAAAATATTTTGCTATTCAGAAAAAATAATTAATTTTCCAATTAAGCTTAAACACAAAATTATTGTTATTAATCCTTTAGTAAGAAAAGATTTTTATAACTTAAACTCATCTTCAATTAAAAAAGATATATCTAAAATTTTAATTGTTGGAGGCAGCCAGGGAGCAAGAATTTTTGACAAAGATATTAAAAACTCAATATTGAATATATCAAAAAAATATCAGATTAAGGTAATTCATCAAACAAGTGAAAAAAATGTTACAAATCTTAAAAATTTTTATTCCTCAAACAATGTTGAAAATCATATTTTTAGTTTTGATAAAAATTTTATAAAGATTATTCAAGAGGCAGATTTTTGTATTACTAGAGCAGGAGCTTCAACTTTAGCGGAGTTATCAATTTTAAATATACCTTTTTTAGCGATCCCTTTGGAGACATCAAGGGATAATCACCAATTTGAAAATGCTAGTTTTTATAAAGATAATAATTGTTGCTGGATATTAAATCAAAAATTAATTTACAAAGAAATTGAGATTGTTTTGGAAAAAATTTTTGAGGATAAAGTCGACTATTTACAAAAAAAAGATAATTTGAAGAAATTAAATTACCAAAATACCTGGATAAATGTTAATCAAAAAATACTAAGAGTAATTAATGAAAATTGAATTAGCAAAAAATGAAATTATCCATTTTGTTGGTATAGGTGGAATAGGAATGAGTGGTCTTTCTTTAATAATGAAAGGAAAAGGTTTTAAAGTTCAAGGAAGCGATGTTTCGTTAAATAAAAATATTGAAAGATTAAAAAAAGAAAAAATAAAAATTTATATTGGACAAAAAAAACAAAATATTAAAAAAGCTACTATAATAGTTATTTCTTCTGCAATTAAAAAAAATAATCCTGAATTAATAGAGGCAAAACGTAAAAATTTACCAATTATTAAAAGAGGTAAAATGTTAGCACACATGGTTTCATTATTGAAAAATATTGTAGTTGTTGGATCACATGGAAAAACTACAACAACCTCTTTAATCACTTCAATTTTCCAAAAAACTAAATTAGATCCAACAATTATTAATGGAGGCGTAATTAATTCAATTAAAAACTCTGCCAAGCTTGGAAAAAGTGATTGGTCAATTCTTGAGGCTGATGAGTCTGATGGTAGTTTTGTGCACATTCCACCAACTTATTCTGTAATAACCAATATAGATAGAGAACACATGGATTTTTATAGATCTATGGATGATTTAAAAAAATATTTTATACAATTTATAAATAAGGTTCCATCATTTGGAAAATCATTTATTTGTTTGGATGATAAAGAAAATTTTTCTTTAATAAAAAAATTAAAAAGTCAAAATTTCTACACATATGGAATAAATCCAAAGTCTAATTTTTTGATAAAAAATATCTTTCAAAGTAAATCATTTTCTGAATATGATTTATTTATAAATCTTCCAAATAAAAAAAAAGTTGAGATTAAAAAAATAAGAATTCCGTTAATTGGTTTGCATAATATTAGAAATTCTGTTGCTGCGGTAGCTGTTTCATTAACAGTTGGTATATCCTTGTCAGATATAAAAAAAGGTTTATCTAATTTTAAAGGGGTACAAAGAAGATTTAATAAGATATTTACTTTTAATAACATAGATTTTTATGATGATTACGCACATCATCCTACTGAAATCAAAAATGTATTAGAAGGAGTTGATAAAGTTTATCAAGGTTTCGAAAAAGTATGTATTTTTCAACCACACCGTATTTCAAGACTAAAAGATCTAAAAAAAGAATTTTCTTTTTCATTTAAAAAAGCTGATGTAGTAATTTTATGCCCCATATATGCAGCTGGTGAAAAAATTAAACTAGGTTTTAGCTATTTAAGTTTTGCAAAACAGATAATTAAAAACTCTAAGGTAAAGTTGTTCTTAGTTGATGATTTAAATCAATTATCGAAATTTTTAAAAAAAAATATACATGGCAAAAAAATTGTAATTGGAATGGGAGCTGGCACTATTACTAATTGGATGAGACAACTTCAAAAGTTAATGTAATGGAAATTAGTTATTTAAAAGAATTGTTAAAAGAATTTGAACCAAATGTGAAATTCATTCATGATTTAAAAAAAAAGAATTGGTTTAATATTGGAGGTAAATCAAAAGTTTTTTTTCAAGCAAATTCATTAAAAGAACTGATAAGTTTTTTAAAGAGATTAAACAACAAAGAGAAAATATTTACTTTGGGAGCTGGGTCGAATACTTTAATTAGTGATAATCTATTTGATGGTATTGTTATAAAGTTGAGTAAAAATTTTAGTAATATTTCTTTACTTGGTGAAGATGTAATTATAGCAGGAAGTGGAGTATTAGATAAAAAATTATCAGAGTTTGCTTTAGAAAATAAACTAAGTGGATTTGAATTTTTATCTTGCATACCTGGTACAATTGGAGGAGGAATTCGGATGAATGCAGGTTGTTTCGGAAGTGAGTTAAAAGACATATTATTGTCAATTCAAGCGATTGATAAAATGGGAAATATAATAACAATTCCTAAAAAAGATATTAATTTTGAGTACAGAAAAAGTAATCTCTCTGATAATTTGATCTTCTTAAGTGCTTCATTTCAAGGAAAAAAAGATAAATCAAATAATATCGAAGATAAAATGAAAACCTTCAAGCTAGAAAAAGAAAAAACACAGCCAACAAAAATTAAAACAAGTGGAAGTACTTTTAAAAATCCATTATCACAAACAAAAAAAAAAGTTTGGGAATTAATCAAGGAGTCTGTTCCATTAGATCGAAAATTTGGGGATGCTTCAATTTCAGAAAAACACTGCAACTTTTTTGTAAACAAGGGAAATGCTACATTTGAGGATATGAAAAATCTAATTGAATTTGTTTCTGATAATGTATTTAAAAAAACAGGAATAAAACTCGAAAAAGAAATAAAAATTTTGGAGTAATTTGAAAAAAAAGATACTAATAATTTCAGGTGGAATTTCTAAAGAACGATTAGTAAGTATTGACACTGGCAAACAGGTCTCTAAAGAACTTAGAAGAAACGGTTATGTAACAAAAATTACTGAACCTGATTATAAATTAATTGAAATCATAAAGTCTTTTAAACCAGAAATAATATTCAATGCATTGCATGGTCAATTTGGTGAAGATGGCTATATACAAACTATTCTTGAAAGTACTGGTGTTCCTTACACTCATTCTGGTGTTATTCCATCTGCCATAGCAATGGATAAAATATTATCTAAGAAAATTTTTATTAAAAATAAGATACTTACACCAAACTTTTTTGAGTATTCTTTTGATGAAAAAAAAGAACAGATTATTAAAAGAATACAAAAAAAATTAAAATTTCCGGTAGTAATTAAACCGATAAATGAAGGTTCAAGTGTTAATGTATTTATATGTTCAAAATCAAATATTCTTAAATATTTAAAACTTTTAGAGAGTTACAAAAAAATAATAATTGAGGAATTCATACCCGGAAGAGAAATTCAAGCTGCTATCTTGAACTCGAAAAAACTTGGTGCAATAGAGTTAAAGCCTAAAAGAAAATTTTATGATTATCAGGCAAAATATAATCCTAAAGCTAAAACTGAACATTTGATACCAGTAAACTTATCTAAAAAAGAATATGATAAATTGATGAGTATTGCTCTTAAAGCTCATAGATTGATAGGCTGTAGTGGTGTGACTCGATCAGATTTTAAATTTTTAAATGGGAAGTTTTATTTGTTAGAAATTAACACACAGCCAGGCATGACCAATTTATCTTTGGTTCCAGAAATTGCTGCGTACAAAGGTATTAGTTTTATAAAACTTTTAGAATTAATTTTGAAAGATGCCTCATCAAAAAAGTAAAAGAATTTTAATTTATTTTTTTTTATTAATAATTTTAGGAACAATACATAATTTATTCTTAGCTAAGCTTCAAATACCAAAAATTCAAGAAATTCAATTAGTTGGTTTAAATAAAAAAGAATTAAAAAAAATTAAAAAAGATTTAAGTTTTCTAAAAATGGATAGTCTATTTTATTTAAATGCATTAGAGATAGAAAAAGTATTATTCTCTTATCCATTTGTAGAAAACTTTACTGTTTTTAAGAAATTTCCATCTACCTTAAAAATTGAAATTGAAAAAACTCAAATTTTAGCAAATAAATATATTAAAGGATCAAATTTTTTAATTGGATCCAATGGTAAACTTATTAAATCCCAAGAGAAAATAAAAAATAAACCATCAATATTTGGTAATTTTAGAGTTCATGAATTTATTCAAATTAAAAACATAATAGATAATTCAAATTTAGCTTACGATGAAATTGAAAGTTTTTTTTATTTTGAATCAAAAAGATGGGACATTATGTTAAAAAACGATATTTTAATAAAATTACCTCAAAAACAAATTGATAGAGCTTTAGAGCTTGTAATAGATTTATTGTTAAGTAAAAAAAAAGAAAATATTAAGATCATTGATGCACGATTAGAAAACCAGATAATTTTAAATGAATATTGAGAAACAATTTGAAACCTTCCTTTTAATTAGTAAAAAAGAATTTTATATTTTTGTTAAAGACAAACTAAGAAATGAAAGAATATTTGAAAATAGATTAGTTTTCGATAGATTTGATCAAGATAATGAATTTAAATTACTAGATAAATTTTTAAATGAAAATATTTTTAAAATAGAAAAAATTATTAAAAATTTTGTAAATAATTTAGTTTTAATAATTGATAAAAAACATGATATCAAAATAGGAATTTCCTTCAAAAATAATAATAATGGGGATATTCTTGCTAAAAAAGATTTTTATGATGTTTTAAAGTTATTTAAAAATCAGATTCAAGAAAACTATAAAAATTGGAAAATCGCACATATGATAATTACTAAATATATAGTTGATGGAAATTATTACGATAATTTACCTTTTAATAAGAAGTGTAACTATTTTAGTTTGGATGTTGATTTTATCTGTTTTTCAAAAGATTATTTAAGAAATATTGAAAATGTTCTCAACAAGTATCATATAAAGATAGAGCATAATTTGTGTGCAAACTATGTAAGAAATTGTTTTAAAAATGAGAGTATAGATCTTTTCTCAATGAGCCAAAAAATTATTGATGGTTATAATTTAAACGAAATTGTTTTAGTACCTAAATTTAATAAAAATAAGGGTTTTTTCGAGAAATTTTTCAATTTTTTCAGTTAGTATTGTATTTTCCAGTAATATTTGTTGTTTTTGATCTTTAACGCTTTCGTACTAAAAGTCCTCCAATGTCAACATTAAACCAAAAAACACTTAAAAACCCAATAACATTTAACGGAGTTGGTCTTCATACTGGCAAAGAAGTGGTTATGACGATTTATCCGGCTAAACCAAATTCAGGAATAACATTTAAAAGAGTTGATATTAAAAACGATAATTTAATAGTTCCAAATGTTTATAATGTTAGTAATGCATCTTATTGCACAACTATTACAAATGATAGTGGTGTGAGTGTTTCAACAATTGAGCATCTAATGGGAGCTTTTTATGGCCTAGGAATTGATAATGCATTTGTAGAAATAAATTCTCAAGAACTTCCAATTTTAGATGGGTCAGCAAAACTTTTTGTTGAAAAAATATTGAATTCCGGAATTGAAGTATGTGAAGTTCCTATAAAAATAATCAGGATAGAAAAAGAAGTAAATTTTTCCATTGGAGAAAAAAGAATTTCAATTAAGCCTAGTAAGTTAAGTTTAGATATAGACTTTGAGATAAAATATTTAAATCCTTTAATTAGTAATCAAAGAAATAACATTGATGTCTATAAATCAGATTTATCAGATATCTACAGTTCAAGAACATTTTGTCTTTATGAGGATATAGAGAAATTGAAATCTAAAAATTTAGGGCTTGGAGGGTCTCTAAGCAATGCTATAGTTGTAAAAGATAAAGAAATTATGAACGAAGAAAAATTAAGAAATAAAAAAGAATTTGTTAATCATAAAATATTGGATTGTATGGGAGACTTATACCTTTCTGGGTATAAGATTTTAGGTTCTATAGTTTGTTCTCAGGGCGGTCATAATTTAACTAATCAGTTGTTAAGAAAGGTTTTTTCAGATAATAAAAATTTCTCAATTTTAGAAGTTAGTGAAAAGACTATTCCAAACACATTATTGAATATAAATAGAACAAAACTTAGATCTATCGCATAATAGTTTAGTTTTAATCAAAAAACTGATAAATATTTTCTTTTAAAATGAAAAATATTTTTTTATTCATCTTACTTATTTTTTTAGCGTCATGTTCTCAAAAAAAAGTGGAAGTTGCTACTAAAATAGTAGGTAAAGAATTAAATGAACAGATGATAGAGGCTTATAATGAAGGCCTTAAAGCTTTGGAGCAGGGAGATGTTTTGTTTGCTACAAAGAAATTTAATGAAGCAGAATTACTTTATCCCCAATCTGATTGGGCGCCTAGAGCTTCATTAATGGCAGCATATGCTTATTGGACACAAAATTATTTTAGTAATTCTGTTGAGGAATTAAATAGATTTATAAAATTATACCCAAAAAATGAGAATTTAGATTATGCTCACTATCTTTTAGCAATGAATTATTATGATAGTATAATCGATGAAAAAAAAGATTTAAGACCATTACAACTTGCTAAAAAATATTTTAATTATATTTTAAAAAATTATCCTGAAACAGATTATGCACTCGATGCGACTTATAAACTAAAACTTATTGAAGATATTCTGGCTGCAAAAGAAATGTATATTGCCAGACATTATATTAATAAAGAAAAATGGATAGCTGCAATTAATAGACTTCAAATTGTTATAAATGATTATGAAACCACCATTTATGTTGAAGAGGCATTACACAGGTTAGTTGAAGTTTACTATATTATTGGCTTAGAAAATGAGGCCAAAAAGTATGCACAAACTTTAGGGTATAATTATCAGTCAGGTGAATGGTATAAAAAAACATATAAAATTTTTAATCAAGATTATAAAGTATTAAAAAAATCTAAAAAAAAACAAAGCAAAAACCTGATAGATAGAATAAAATCTTTTTTTTAAAGAATGAAAAAAAAGGAAATTGAGAAATTATACCAAAAAAAAATAAATCAATTTAAAGAAAATAATTATCTTTATTTTGAAAAAAATGAACCACAAATTAGTGATGCAGAATTTGACTTACTAAAAAGAGAAATTTTAGATTTAGAAAAAAAACATTCTTTTTTAGACAAAAGAGATTCTCCCTCTAAAGTTTTAGGTTTCAAACCCTCTAAAAATTTTAAAAAAGTAAGTCATAAAAAACCAATGTTATCATTGGCAAATGCCTTTTCAGTTGATGATCTAAAAAATTTTGAAAAAAAAATTTCTAATTTTCTAGATCATCAAAAAGATATATCTTTAGAATATAGTGCAGAACCAAAAATTGATGGAATTTCTGCATCGTTATTTTATAAG
>MDTG01197798.1_pt1 | contig 17220 bp, 12 predicted proteins | sample 811421 | NCBI WGS metagenome assembly MDTG01 (sample SAMN05326645, study PRJNA326480) | marine metagenome | isolation source: seawater | place: Pacific Ocean: South East | collected 2011
CGGCTCAAAAAAGCACGGTGGGACGACCGCCTTCATCGTTGATTCGACGTACGAGGGCTTTTCCGTCGGGAAAAAGGAGGACAAACTCGGTATTCGTTCCTCCGACACCTGCACCCTTGTTCTGAACGACTGCAAGGTGCCTGTTGAAAACGCCATCAAAGGCGTCGGCAACGGTTTCCCAATCGCCATGAACGCTCTGGACAACAGCCGAATCGGCATCGCTGCGCAAGCACTCGGCATTGCTCAAGGTGCGTACGAATCAGCGCTGAAGTACGCTCATGAGCGCGAGGCGTTTGGTAAACCGATTGCTCATCATCAAATGATCATGGCTTACCTCGCAGACATGGCCACTCAAATTGAAGCTGCACGTCTGCTGGTCTACAAAGCAGCGTGGACGAAAGAACAGCACTACCACGCTGACGGGCCGCGGCATTCCAAAGAAGCCAGCATGGCCAAACTCTTCGCAGGCGACACGGCCATGTGGGTTTCGGAGCGAGCCATCCAGGTGCTGGGCGGTTATGGCTACACGAAGGAATTCCCCGTCGAGCGTTTCTTCCGGGACGCCAAGATCACTCAGATTTACGAAGGAACGCAAGAAGTCCAGCGAATCGTTATCGCTCGGGCACTGAAGTGATCAAACCTCCAAGCATACCATTTGCTTGAGCGCCACGTCCCAGTCGTGCAAAGCGACGCTGGCGTGATAAAAACCACCGGCTGCGGGGGGCGTCTCGCGAGGCTTGAGCATAACACGAAACATCACTCCCCCCTCGCCTTCGCAGTGAACGGTGTGTCCGTTTCGATACATTCCATCCCCGAGGAGCGTGCGCGAAACCGAACGGATGACGCCGTGAACCGTGTGGCTTGGTGCTTGGGCGATGAGGTTTTGCGCCTCGCTGCGAAGTTTAACGGATTCAATCGCTGACACAAAGGCCACAAAACCGTTGTCTCCATGATGTTCAACGTCAGCCGAGACGGGCTCGCTGGCCTCCACCACTTCGTCTTCGTGAGGTGGCTCAGCCTCGGGCGGCTCTTCCTCCACCTGAACAGGTTCCGGTCGGGGAACCACCTGAACTTCGGCTGCATCCAATCGCTGGCCGAGGTGCGACAATTCGAGCGTGTACTGGCCAGGTGCTTGCAATTCGAGAACGAAATCATGAAAATCAGGGCGATCCATGGCCGACGCCATCGTCATTTGTCGCACCGGTTCAATGCTTGCGTCGCTCGAGGCGATGTTGACTTCGTAGCCCACCACATCCGAGTTGAAACTCACGGAGACGGAGAGCGGTTCACCTGCCATGACCGTTGTTTCGAGGACAGCGATCGTACCGGTGATCACCACTTTTTGTTTGAACAGTTCATCTGGGATGTCAAGTCCGCTGGCCGCTAGGAAGGCGTACCAGTCGTGAAGGGGTATGCCTTGTGCTGGTGTAGCGTCCACGAATGAAAAGACGATCTCCGTGACCCAGTCTGGAGGCCGCTCGCCGGTCATTCGGCCCAACAACGTGGCAAATTCATTCCCAGAGATGTAGCCGTTCGTGTCGGTATCAAGCTCTTCGGTCAGGGTCAACGCCGACATTGATGAGCCGGCGAGCCACTTCTTGAAATTGTTATTTAATAAACCCGCCATGGAGTTCTTTTTTGTGATACCGTTAATGCGTTGCTCCAGCGCCTTGACCTGGCGGTCAAACACCTCACGTTCCGGCAATTCAACGTTGGGCATGAGGGACCCAGCACCTGCAACATCATCAATTTGATGCCGACTCTTCAGGGGAAACTGAGCGTTGGCCAGTCGTCCGGCGAACCGTGCTCAAACGGCAATCGACTCAAAACGGCCTCGAGTTGTTCAGGACGAACGAGGTTCTCTTCGACTTGAATTCGGTGCAACCATTGCTTGAGGCGCCCCAAACGCATGCCCTCGACGGTACCCGTCCTCGCCATGATCCAGTGGCCGTCAACAAGACACTCAGCCGGTTGAGGCGGTCGGTCCAAACCCTCCCATTTTCCCATCGTCGCCATCGCAAGATCATGACTGAGGTGCAGACCCGTGTGGAGGTGAACATCGCACTCGCTCAGAACGCACAGGGTGCAAAGGTGCTCCTCGGCCTCGACGCCCAGGACGTGATTGAACACTCGAAGAGCGCTGGGGTGGGTTTCTGGAAGGTGACCGAGATGTTCGTGGAACGAGGCGGTTCGCCGTTGAAGATCGTTTGAGGTTCGGAGGGATTTCAGTTGAAGCATCACGTCTTTTGTTGGGTGCTCTATCAGGAGCAGCGCCAGCCGCTGAGAGAGAGACAGCTTCCTCAGAGATGGGTGGTCCAATGCGGAAAACAACGCCGGATTCAGCACGTTCAGTCGGTCAACAACGAAGCGAAGCACACCGTCGTCCTGCATGGCGGCCAAGAGTTCTCCAGGGCGTTGGCCGGTCAGCATCTTGGAGAATTCCATCCATCGACGTTCAACAGCGATCATGTTCAATCGGGTGCAGTGCTGGGCAATGGCGCTGACCAACGCCGGCTCCATCCGCCACAGGGGGCCGTCATCGCGCCGTGTGAATCGATATGCGCGTAGGATGCGCAACGCATCCTCTTCGCAACGAAGGCTGGCGTCCCCCACGGCTCGCACGATGCGATCGTGAAGGTCGCCGGTGCCGTTGTACGGGTCGTAGAGGAGTTGGCGGGCCACGTCCACAGCCATGCTGTTGAAGGTGAAGTCGCGTCGACTCAAGTCCTCTCGCAACGAGGTACCCCACACCACTCGGTCGGGACGCCGACCGTCCCGATAGAGGGATTCGGTTCGCAACGTCGTCGCTTCGTAATGGCGACCGTCGCCTTTGATGGTGACCGTGCCAAAGTCCACCCCCGTGGGGATGGCACGTTCTCCGAACAGGGTCAGCATTCGGTCGGGTGTGCACGTGGTGCAGACATCGATGTCCGTGGACGGCGTCCCAAGCCATGCGTCCCGAACGCATCCCCCCACGAGCCAAGCCCCGTGCCCGTCCTCTGCGAGGACCTGCAAGACGTTGAGTAGGTCGTCTGGTAGCGTCGCAAGCCATCGCACCAAAGGCGGTGGACACGGTCCCCCCACCACGTCGGCCTCGAGGCCTTGCATCAATCTCCCTGGTGCTGACATGGAGGCGCCTCTTTTTATGCTCGTGAGCCGGCTGTGAAAAAGCATTATGTGAACAAGGCCGCTGGAACCACCAATGTCGTGGTCCGAGGAAGACGTCAAACTCGTGCCCCTGCACTGGTTGAAAATGCACGAAGAGATCAAACCAAAAAACAGGGACAAACTTCTCGAAATGACCAAACGCTGGGGCGGCTACACCAAACCGCTCATCGTTGACAAAAACACCGGCGCAATTCTGGACGGTCACCATCGTCATTCCATCGCTTTCATGTTGAATTTGAAACGGGTACCGGCGATTTGCGTGGATTACACCGGCGATTCGAGCATCGAACTCGACGTTTGGCCGGGGTGCGGCAGAACCGCACTCACCAAGGACGAGGTCATCGAAATGGCTCTTTCCGATTCGGTGTTTCCGCCCAAGACCAGTCGCCACTCCATGGCCGATGACACCCCACCGATTTTTGTCCCCTTGGAGACGTTGAGGATGCTGCCGGTGTTCAGCGGGATTGACGAGTCTTGATCCAATCCTTCCATCGCTGATTTCCGTTTCCTTTCAGGGAGACGCCGTGCTGAGGTGAGACAGGGAGTTCAACCTTGACGCTGTCCAAAATACCCTCGTGCGTGATGTCGAGCGCAATGATCTCTCCCGCACGCCCGGCGATGAGCTTGCCGAGGTGGACGCTGGATTTGATGCGTACCCCATCGACCGCCACCAATTCGTCCCCGACCTGAGTCAGGGTTCGTAGCGGTGAGCCTGCGTGGTACGTGGTGATTTTCACTCGGCCTGATTGTTCACGGAGACCCACGCCCAGCCATCCTTTCCCCTCCTTGTCCGAGGTGTGAGGGATAAGTTTCAGCCGGAACGAGGACAGGGCGCGTTGAACATTGGGCAGGTTGCGGTGCTTGACCAATCGGTCAAGATACGGGCCCATGCTGGCTCCACCGGGGCATTGTTTGAGCGTTGAGCGAATGTCGTTGTAGTCCACGCCCATGTGTTCCGCTTCCTCGGAATGAATGGCGTAGCGGCGAACCAATTCCGCCATGAGGTCGCATGCACCGAAGGTGTTGTTGTTTCGTCGACGCATTTCGGTGTCCAAACACAGCAGAGCAAGCTCTCCCTCAAGGTAGTATGAAATCTGATTCTCTCTGGTGTAGGGGCCGCTTCTATAGAGGTGTATCCATGCGTCATGGCTCGATTCGGCCAGCGATTCTCGAAGCATTCCATTGTTGGCGGTGTGGCGCTTCATTTTGCGCTCAAAATCCAATCGCCAATCCTTTTCGGTCCACGCACCGGAGCGAACGCAAATCATGTCCCCCAACCACGACGTTGCGCCTTCAAACCACCAGAGGAGATCGGTGTGAACTTCCGACTGCAAATCGTAATCGAGGAACTTCTTGGGCCGCAGGCGTTTGACGTTCCACTGGTGCAGGTATTCGTGTGAAAAAAGGCTCACAAGGTCTCGGTATTCGTCGGGGTGTTCGGGGAACAAACACGACCTCGGCATCATGGAGGTCTGCGAGTTCATGTGCTCGAGACCGCCCCTCCCGGTGTCCGTAAGTTGGAGCACAGTGGTGTATTCCGGCCAGTCGGGCACACCGAACAGTGCGTGGTGTTCCTTCGCAATTCGTTTTGTGTCTTCAACGAAGGCTTGGAGGCGTTCAGCATTGGGTTCATGCCCCCCGCTGTCCCACCACTTCAGGTGGTGGGTCCGCCCGTCGATGTCGTACGTGATGGCCGGATTGGGGTTGACCTCGATGATGCTGTCAAGCATCATGTCTCGTCCGACCGTGGAAAAGGTCCAACGCTTGGCGGCCTTGTTCGCATCTTCCTCACTCAACAGGTTGAGCTGTGTGGCTGGCGTCCACGATGAGGGGGCCGTCAATTCAACCCCATGCTCTCCCTCAAGCCGGTCATGGTCGATCCCGCGCTCTGGCCAAAACCACGTGAACGGGGGCATCATGTGCAGGTGCGTGGTGTCCAGATGGTTCGAACGCACGGAGAACTCCTTGGCCAGCAGGGTGTAATCGATGTCCACGGCGGTGGAATCCTTTTTCAGGCGCACCACCAGGCCGTCGACTCCAACGCGTTTCCATGTCAACTCCGTCCCGTTTTGATCGGTGGCTGTTAAATCAAACATGTGTTGAATGGGCTCCCTGAGGAAGTAAGAACCGGGGACCCATCTCGGGAATCGGAACAGAAGTTGGGACGACGTGAACGGTCCGTCGATGCTGACGCCGGCGTGCAGGTGATGGTGGGCGCCGTTGGTTGCGTCGGCGCGGAAGCAGATTCCTGACGGCTCGGGGCTCATGATCTCAGTTCGGATGCGGCGGTTGATAGGTTCTCGCACGCCACCTTGAGAAGTTCTTCTTCCGTGGTCGCCATCAGGTGTTCTGCACGCTCGACGACATCGCTTTCGTTCGCTCGTCCAACGAGGCGTTCAAGCAACTTGCTGCGTTCAATAACGTGGAGACGGTCGTCGTTGATGAGCTGCCAACGCAATTCATCTTCGGCTGCGTCTTGGCGAATCACCCACCGAGCAACGGGCTCCAACACACCAACGCTGAGCAGGTGTTGAATCAAGGCATCGTCGCTTTCTAGGACGTGATTGCGGAGATGGTCGCTGACCGCCTTCATGTGATGGGACTCCAATCGAGCGGTCAACTCCCCCAATCCCTCCGGCTGATGTTCGGCCACCCAAATCAGAATGTTCACGGTTTGTTGGTTGGCTTCAAGGAACGGCACGAACGCGTTCATGTCCAAATCCATGCCTTGGTTGAGCACGACCTCCAACGCCGCTTCACGCACCTGCTCATGATCGTCCTCCAACGCCGCTCGAAGCCGTTTCTCTGAAAGTGCGGGGTGGTGGACGCCCGTGCTTCGAACAGCCATGTTGGCGTGGTCCATGAGGCGTTCGGCGACGTTCAGTTCTTCGAATCGAAGCAGGGCTTTTGCTGCTTTTCGTTGGACGACACCGTCACCATCGCTCAAGGCAAGCAGGCTGAGTTCCAACCCGGCGTCGCCAAGAGGACCAAGCAGGTTTGCCCCAGCTCGGCGGACGTCAAGATTGCGATGTTGAAGCAGGGTTGAGACGGCGTCCGGGCCAGCCACAACGCCCCACATGCGGTAGGCATCAAGGGCTTTGGATACGAACCAACCGTCCTCGTCGTCGAGAAGCGCTTTGAAGGCGTCCAAGACCGAAGGGTCATCGTGTTCAAACAGGGTTCGGACCGCCCGACGTCGAGTGCGGATGTCTCGATGTTTTAATCGAGTCATGGCTCGAGAGATGTCGTTGGCCATGGAGGAGGGTATCGCCCCTCCCTCATAGCCTGTTGCGTCGGCTCATCGCATTTCCAGCCAAGCGAAGAACAAGATGATGGGGAGGAGATAAAACAGGCGACGGTGCATGCGATGGGTTGCTTCCATGTGCTCGATGACGGAGGGAGGAAGCACCTCGACGGAGGACGATGTTCGCTTTCGTCGATTGAGCATGATGCGCTCTTCGATGTAGGCCAGCACCGTTCCGCGCAACTCAGGGTCTCGGCTTCTCGCTTCACCCCTGCCCACAATGTAGCGGATAGGGTGCTCCTCCGCCATCGGGAGGGTGGCCGCCACGATGGTCAACGGCTGCATCGAATTGTGCAGGTCGATTCGCACGGTTCTTCCGTCGCTCCGAACATGACTCAACACCCGCCATTTTCCCTGGCCCTCGTTGAACGGTTCAAGCAGCGATCTCAATTCCTCAATGGGATCCAGATTTGACACGTTGGGGGCTCGTCTGAACGACAAAAATGGGCCGAGCAAAACAGCGCAACCAAACGGTGTGAAGCACATCAGGCGCACCAACCGACCCAAATTGTCGGGTTGAGTGAGCGCCGAGACCACGGCGAGTGAAAAGCCGAGAAACAGCCCGATGAAGGCCCCGGCCTGGAGGCCGGTCCTCAAACCGATTCGAGGGCGTTCCTCCTCGGACATGTCGGTGCTTTCGTGGCGAGGGAATTGAAGCCTTGGTTTGATTGGAAAACAATCAAATGATTCGGCGCCGCCTAGTCTTTCATGGAGCGGAACGGCCTGTCCGACCGACTCCGCGAGGCCAAAATCGGCGGATGGGTGCTGGGCGTTTCTGGCTTCCTCTTGGTCTCGTTTTTCCTCGCCCCGGCCACCGTCGAATCGGGGACGGTGGGGCCCCTTGAGGGCCGAGCGAACGCCATTGATTATTACAGCGAGGACGGCTTTGGTTCGTATGGAAACCAGAACGCTGTTGAGGGCGACGAAGGCGGGGTGTGTTGCCCTGCGTTCGCTTGGTCTGAGGTGAACTTCTACGCCGCCATCATCTACGGATTTGGTGACGTCAATTGCCATCAAAAAGCTGAACGTTCATGGGAAGTAAACAACAACCAACTTCCAGTTTGCACCCGAGACGTGGGCATTTTTGCCGGCTTGTTCATCGGCGGTGTCGTGTTCAGCAGAAGGGGATGGAATCGATGGACCGTTCGCGACACGTGTCTTTCCCTCTTGCCCGATTCCATGCTTCACGGCGTCTACACCAGCAATCGCCGAACGATGGTCTGGCTGGCATGCGGCGTGCTTCTGTGTTTACCCCTCATCGCAGACGGCTTCCTGCAACTCCTCACGTCGTACGAATCGACCAACCTCAAGCGTATCTTGACCGGCATTCCCTTTGGATTCGGCCTCGGTATCCTGATGTGTTCCATGTTCGCTGCACGAGCGGAGGCGTTTCGGGGGGCTGGCCAGGTGTTGCTGCCGGGCAACGCCCGATTTACACTGATGAGCAAGCAGGATCAGGAATCCGAGTGAGCAGGCGGGTCCATGGACCACCACACCGCCAATTCTGCGGCTGAGGCCGGCAACGGACATCCTTCATGGCCGCTGGTCAGAATGCTCAGCCGTTGATGGATGTCGTGCACCGCTTTCTTGAGATTCGCGGAGAGAACCTTTCCTTCCTCAACAGCAAACAGGTGCTCGAGGGCGCCCGACCACGGTGCTTCCGGGTGCGCACGACGCCACGAAGCGAGTTGGACTCGCAAGGGCCACATCGCCAAGGTAAGCCTCGCAAATCCCAAGCGTTCATCTCGCAACTTGAAGAGTTGGGCATCACTGAACGGCGTGTGGTTCTGCTGTTTATGGACCCAGTGCTCCGAGAGGAGCCACTTGATGAGTCGCTGCGTATGGCGTTGCGTAACCATGCGAACAGGACCAAGAGCGGCGTGGAGGCGCGGGACTTCGCTCGAGCCCACCATCAACGAAAGCGTTCCGAGAATGGACCAGCAGGAATGGGCCATTGGGGAGGCGGGCACATCGTTTTCCTTCGCAGATTCGGTCGACCAGTTTTCCTCAGCTTCAGCCATCCATTGCGCCGGTGACTTGCCGCCCAACCATCCGATGTGGATGGCGGTTCGTTCTTGAGGAGCCCCAGGCAGTCGTCGCTGTTTTTTGACGTCGTGAACAAGCTTGTTGAGCAGGGTTCGGTCCACGTGATCGCGATCGACGTTCAGTGGAAGTGGTTTTTTGTTGAAGAAACGACGGAGTTCCCTGCGCAGTTTTGTTTTGAGTTCATCGAGGCCGCCCTCGTTCATGATGGGGCCAACCACGCAACACTGATTGAACGGAGCGGGGACGTGCCCGGTGTTCCCAAACAGATTGTGAAAGCCTTCACGAATGGCGGTCTGAATCTCTTGGGTTTCGAAGTATTCTTGCTTTTGGCTGGTCATCCGCAACGTGCCCGATTTAATTCGCTTCATGGCTTTGCTTGGATCGCAATCAATCCAAAACACAAGGTCGGGAACCATGGCTGCAGCGTTCATGTTCGCAACGTTTTCGAGCCCGAGTTCACCCACCACGCCTTGGTAAATGAGCGAGGAATGGATGTTTCGATCTGAAATCACCACCGAGCCGCTCGCCAGGTGCGGTCGGATGAACGTGTGCGAATGGTCCAAACGGTCGGCAGCGAACAACCCCGCCTCTTCCAAGGGGGTTTTGTTGCCGAGTTTCACGGATTGAAGAGCCAACTTCCCCAGTTCGCTGTGGCGACGAGGCTCGTGGGTCATGACCACATCCGGGAACGGGAATTCACTGAGCAGTTCACCAAGAATACGAGCGGCTTCTCCTTTGCCGGAGCCGTCTCCTCCCTCGACGGAAATCAAGTACATGCTCAATCCTCGCGCTCGTCTTCAAAATCTTCTTTGGCGAAGAGGTTGACGATCATGCCGAACAAAATGAGGGTTGGTCCCACAATGATCAAGCCCCGGCTGAAGAGAGCGCCTGCGGCAAGGTACTGACTCCTACGATATCGCTTTCCACGTCGAATTTCAACGGCGGATTGAACGCCTAAAAGTGCCGTGCCAAGCGTGAGCAATCCAACCGCAGTGGAAAGGCTCACCGCATCGTCAAGGGTCCATCCAGAGAGCGCTTGTTCATCGTTTTGCGGGTCAGCTGTTCCGTTTCCGGGTTTCATTGTGACCGGATCAAGGCCAACGTTGTCAGGCAAAAAGGTGCGCTCGACGGTGAGGTAGCCTTCCTTTGAGAACTTGATGATGTGTGTCTCCTGCGCCACGTTTTGAATCGAATAGTAGCCGAAGGCGTCGGTGGAGGTGCTCTGGAGCACGGCTTTGGAACGTGCGTCCAGCAGTTCCACGGTCACGTTCTCAACACCGTGACCCTCAACGTCTTCAAGGGCGGTCCCCGAAATATCCACGGCCTCGCTTTCTGCGAACAGGGAGGAATTGAGCAGCTCGGTCGGGTTTCCCTGAAGGATCAACACGGCGCTGAGCATCCCCAACACGCTTCCGACAAAAATCAGTGCAGCCGCTAGGTTTCTCCAGCGATCGGCGTCCAAATCCGCCATCTCAAACCAATCTTGAGACGCTTCCGAGAATTCATCGTGGGGGGACTCGATGTCTGCGGCCGTAACGACCAACTCCTCCTCGATGACACCGTCGTTCAAGGCCGCCTCTTTTTTGCGACGAACGCGAGCCCTGAGGGCCTCCATACGCTCTTCACGGTCCTCGTCCATGGTCTCCCCCGTGTTGGGCGATGATGTGCGCGGATAATACATCTGTGTTTCAGCACCGCGCATCGTTTCAGGGTTCATCGGAGGATCTTGACCCTCTGTACGCTGCGAGTGCGAGGCCAACAATCACCAGTGCGGCTACGAGAACGGTGAGCGGCGTTGGTTCAGAAACGTCGGCGTAAGCGCTTGATTCGTTCGCTTCGTCGTTTTCCTCACCGGTTGGTTCCTGTGGTTCTTCGGCTGGTGCTCTGACGTCGACGAAGGCCCCGGTCAGCAAACCGAGTTCAACCAAACGACCGACCGAGCCCAGCGACTCAGCGCTGACTTTGTCAGGGGTGTCTTCCATGGTGTGCCAGTGGCTTCCGAAGGTGTAGGGTTTGGGCGTTCCATAGCTCGTGTCCATGAGGTCGATGGCAGGGATGCCGAGTTCGTGAGCGTGAACATGGTCGTCCAAAACTCCGACCAGCGTGTCGTATTGAACGACGTCTTGTCCCGGAGTGCCTGAGCAATCCGTTGTTCCGTTCACCAACCCAAGCGACGTCCCCAATTCGACCACACGGGATTTCAACGTCTCGTTGCCGGGCAAAACGTTGTGCAGTTGAAGGTCGGCATCACCGATCATGTCGAGCAGAACAAAGGCGTGCGTTTCGTTCACCTCGTCCGAAGTGAGGTTTTCGGCCCAAGCCTCCGCACCAAGGGTGTACCGGTGATCTTGGTCCTCTGCATCGTTGAAGAACAGAACCACCTCGTGGTTCAACGTCATGCTGGGAATGTGGCGGGCCAGCTCGAGGAGAACGGCCACACCGCTTGCAGCGTCGTTGGCTCCGGGGACAGGGAGGGACCGATTGGACTCATTCTCGTCTTGGTCGGCAACGTTTCTTGAATCGTAATGCGCAGAGAGAACGAGTCGGCCCGATGTTGTCGTGTTGACGGGCGTCCACGTCGCGAACAGGTTGGTCAAGGTCATGCCGTAGCGCTGGTGGGTTCGTTCAGTCATCGTGTAGCCCAGCGCCCCAAGGTCGCCGGTGATGTTTTCACGCAAGGCAGCGGATTCGTTTGAGCCCGGGAGCCTCGGGCCGAGGTCAACTTGCCAGGCCACCGAAGCGTTCGCTCTGTCGCCGTCAAACTTCAATCGGTCCACCACTTGGCACGCATCGGTTGCTCCGTAGGTCGGTTGCTGTGAGCCTGCTGGTGCGGGGAGACAACCCAACAACAGCAGCGTGAACACCGTTGCCCACAAGACAGGTAAGTGCGCCGCATGCGCCGTTTGAGCACGATGCATGATGACGCCTTGACCACGGACTCTTAAATACCTCCTTTCGTTTCGTAAAACATAGGAATCGGTCCTACGATTCCCCTTGGTGACCAACATGTCGGAACGACGCTCCAGCCCAGCCTACGCTTTCGTCCTCATCATGCTGTTTGCGAGCACGGCTCCGTTCCTTCTCTCCGTCGGGGCTGAAAGCTCGGAAGGATCGTCTTCTCAAGAGGCCTACGACGCCGGTGGAGTCATCATCGGTGATTTGGACGAATTCGACCCCAGTCACGGAAGTGAGTATTTGTTTATACATGAAGAAGAAGCCGTGGTTTCAGCCACCCAGTTCATGCGTCAAGCGTGGATCGACGAGGGCCGACCCGGCGTGGAGGACATGGTCATCCAACCCTCCTTAGCACGGTCGGGGGCGCGAGCTTGCACACCGCACACGGTGGGCGACACGTTGACGGTTCCCATCTCCGGCGGGTCCATCTCCGCCTACGTCGCCAAGACCACCAACACGGTCGCGTTCGTCGTTCAGAGCGGACGCACGCTTTCCTCAACCGTGCTCAACAACCTCGCCAGCACATGGGACTCCACCATCTACCCAACCATGACAACGTATTACGGGAAGGACTACCAAGACGGCCGAGGTCTTGCTCCACCCGATGTGGACAACAACTGCCAGGTCCAAATCATCGTTTACGACATCGACGGCGCCTACAACACCGGCGGGGATTTTGCACCTTCCTTTGCATCCTCACGAGAATCGGTCTTCGTTGATTTCGCAGACATCACCCTTTCTTGGGGCAAGTCCATTCTCGCTCACGAACTCGAGCATCTGCTTCACAATGCGTTGGACCCTTACGAAAATCTCTGGATCGACGAGGGCAACGCTGACGTGGCGATTTACCTCTGTTTCGGGGCCGACTCAACCTTGACGGGTCACGTGAATGCTTGGACGGGTGCGCCAGAACAATCGGTTCGCTGGTGGAACCAGCGCATTGCAGACTACGGTGCAGGCTACATGTTCACAATGTACCTCGCCGAGCATCTCGGTGGCGGCCCAGCCGTTCGACAACTCGTTCAAGATTCGGCGACCGGTGGTCGAGGCGTCGAGAACCTCGCGCTCTCTCCTCAGGCCGGAACGGTTGGTCTGCTCGGTCGAACCATGGGTGAAATCTTTGCCAATTTCAGCATCGCTGCAACGTTGGACTCCGATCAGGGCATCTACGGCTATCCCAACCTCGACCTCAACCAGGTCTGCACGGGAGGGGCCTTCTGTCGTGCTCAACCCACAGACATCAACAGCGATTGGTCGACCCCTTGGTCCTCCACCGGCAACACGCTTGAAGGGTGGGGGATTCGTTCGTTCAAATTCACGCCCGGCGGTGCATCGCCCGCTCCCTTGACGCTTCGGCTCACCGCTGACAAAAGCCAGTTTGACGGGGTGGTCGTGACGAAGGCGGTTTCAGACGGCCTGTGGACCTCCACCGACCTCAATTTCGTCAACAACGTCGCCACGGGTCTCGTGCCAGGATTTGGCAACCTCACCGACGAAGTCTGGGTCATCACGTGGTACGCTTCAACCGTAGCGGACTGCGACTACACGTCTTGCGGCCCCTCCTATCCGGAGGGCACGGTCGACATTGAGGCCGCTCGCATCACCTCTCCCGCTACCCTTTCGCTCAACAACACCGTCCTCTCCGACCGGGACGGCGACGGTTCAGACGACACGGTGCAAATCAACTACGGTGTGTTGTCCAATGCTTTCTTTGAAGACTTGGACGTTGAGGTTCGCGTCCGCGACAGCAGCGGCCAAGTCGTTGACTCCATCACCGATCGTGTGGCTGCAGGCGGAGGCGTCTCGGTTGACAACCAGGTGTTCTTCACGGCCCCGTTGGGCGATCAATACGCATTTGAGATGATCATGACGGACATGCTGGGCGACGTTGTTGACACGCTGCAGACCTCGCCTCAACAGCTCAGCAACATGAAACCCGTCGCCAACGGAAGCGTTTCGCTCACCGACGTTCAGACTTGGGAGAACATTCAGTTCCAAGGCGCAGGCTTTGATGCTTGGGGGCTCTCCTTGACCAACAACAGCCTGCCTTATCTCGACCCTCCCACGGCGTACGCATGGGTGTTCGGCGATAACGGCTCGTCCAACCTAAAATCCCCGCTTCGTTCCTACACCGCAGTTGGTACCTACAACGCCACCCTGCGGGTGCAAGACCGCGGAGGCACCTGGTCGGAAACTCAAGTTCACCCCATCAACGTCAGCGACGAAACCGAACCTGTCCCGGTGATCACGGTCAACAACGTGGTCATTGAGAACAACCTGACGCTGCTGACCGGCCAGCGAATTCTGTTCTCCGCCGGACGCAGCGTCGACAACGTGCCGATTGAACACCTTGATTTCCAATGGAATTGGGGAGACGGTACCCAATCGGGTGGAACGGGCGTGTACGCTCAGCAACACGAGTGGGACGACATTGACGGCGAAAGCGAACAATTCAACCTGACCCTTTCTGTGTCAGACGGTATCAACGTAGGGGTCAAGGTCATCCAAGTGAACATCAACAATCGCATACCCGTGCAGATCTACACAGAAACGCTCACCACGATGACCTACACAAGTCTCGTCCTCCCCGATGTCTTCGTTGACGACGACGGCGAGATTCTCACCTACGATTGGTCCTTCCCCGACGGCGTCCGAGTTGGGACCGGAACCCCAACCCGAAACGACGACTTCTCGACCGTGTCAAGCAGCGCGGTCAATCCAATCGTGTCGTGGGATGTCTCCGGCAACAAAACCATCTCTCTGACGGTGGTTGACGACGACGGAAGCCAGGCCACGGCGGTGTTGAACGTCGTGGTTCTCAACCAAATGCCGGTTGCAACCTTTGATGTCCGCACCCTGTCAGCACTCGGATCAAGAGAAATTGATTTCCGAGAAGAGGACGGCCAGGTTGACACGGCCTACGTGTTTGACGGTCTTGACAGCATGGACCCGGACGGTTCGGTCGGCGATTCCACAGACATTGAAGTCTGGAACTGGACCTTTTCGGACGGCACCTACGGCGATCGGCCTCAGGTGACGCACACCTTCACGACGCCCGGTGTTCACACCGTTTCGTTGGTGGTCACCGACGAACTTGGCCAGGAGAGCTTCGCTCGAACCATCACGGTTCGTATCGCAAACCCGCTTCCGCTCATCCAAGTTCGAATTCTTGACGGCTACATCGGCGACGAGGTGATCACCACGTCCACCCCCTTCCCAGAGGGCTCTGTGCCCGATGATTGGTCCCACACCTTCAACGAGGACGGGGCGGTCGTCACGGCCCCGGAGCGCATGCTCTACTTCGACTCCGCAGGCACTCGAGACGGTGACCGCCAATTTGAGGGGAAATACGTTCCGTTTGAGGTCGAATCTCCCGATTGGAACGGTCTGGTTCAGTACACTTGGGACTTTGGTGATGCAACGCCGCTGGTCCACGATGCCTCCCCTTGGCATGCCTACACTCTGCCGGGCACCTACACGGTCTCGTTGACGGTCCGAGACGCGTTTGGAACGGGCGACGTCACTCGGGAAACGTTCACCGTGATCGTCGATCACCCGCCCGAAGCCATCGAAATCTACGTACCTGAGAACATGTTTGTTGGTTCGTCCATATCCTTCGACGCCGATGTTTTTGACGCTGAGGCAGGTTCAGAGATGGAAATTTACCGGGATACAGACGTCGAGGACGGCTCCATCAGCGAGCGCGATGAACGCATTTCAACCGAGTTCACCGTTCGCTGGGACTTTGACATCGAAACCGATCTGGATGAAAACGGCGATCCTGCTGACGACTGGTTAACGCCCATTGCGGGCTCTTCCGTCCGCACCATCAACACCTGGGAGGCCACGGGATTCTACACCGTACTGATCGAGGTCTGCGATGGTATGGGTCAATGCGACACGCTGACTCAGGACATCGAAATTGTCCCCGAGCCAGACGGCCCACCTTCGCTGTCGGACTTCAGCGCCGATGAATGGAAGTCTTGGCTCGCCGATGCCGGCTCCGAGCTTGCAACGTTCATCGCACTCATCGTTGTAGCGTTGATCCTCGGCTGGCTCGTGATGCGTGAACCGTCCGCTCTTGAGGAAGAGGCCAAAGAGGCGGCAGAAACCTACACCGACATTGAACACGTCGAGGCTCAGGGCGGTTTGCTCGGAATGGACCACCATCTGCCTCCGCCGGCCCCGAAGATTCTCTCAAAGGACGAGCGTCGAAGCGACGAGAGCGGATACGTGCGTCCGTTGCGACGCCGTTGAGGCAATGTCCTAAAACCGAGTGACCCTATCGTTGAGTGGTGGAGCCATGCGAATGAACAGCCTTCTTGTTGTTCTCGTCGTTTTGACCGCGTTGTTTTCGCCCAGCGCAAGCGTGATGCCTGCTGCTCAAGCGGCCTCGGCCTGTGAAGGAGGGAGTGCGCCCGTGTGGAACGAGACCGCCCAGAGAACGGCCTTGGTGCCGTTCTCTTCTTGGGACGGCGACTACATGTACGAAGACGCCTCTTACGAGGATGACAAGCCTGCCTCGGAGGAAATCGCTGAACCGTCGGAGAGCGACTGGGACCCGGCGCTTCACCCTGAAGAGCGGTACACGTACAACCCGACGTGGCCTCTCCCGGTCCTTGAGCCGCTCACCACCGGCCAATTTACAACCGTTCAGGTCGGTAACGACAGCGTTGGTGTCCTTCGATTCAATCTCTCGCACCTGCACCGAACCACGTTTTGTGTTTCCCTTTACGAATCGGTCGACGGTGAACTTCAATCGGTCGACGGTGACGTCTACTTGATGACCTCTTCTCAATACGATTCCTACCAAGAGGTCTACAGAATGATGCACGGCGGCTGGTGGTTTTGGGACAGCTTCGGCGAAGACGACGACAACATTCTGAGCGATGTACCTCCCGAATGGCGGAGCTTCAATCCTTTGGGCTGGGAAACCTATCGGGATGTCCACCAATACGAACGTCGCTCCGAAGTCACCTTTTCCATCGCTATGGACGGTCCAGAGGTGTACGATTCCTTGTTCGGAGGGTCGCAATGGCAAGATTTCTACCTGATCATCGATGCATGGGACAACACCAACGACGACGACGCTCCAGCCATCGACGGCGTGATGGTTGCTGACATCACCGTCGTCCCCACCGAACGCACGGCTCTTTTGCCCCCGTGGACCGTTCCACTTGCGCTCTTTGCAGCCCTTGCCGCCGTCGTTTTGGCGCCGGTGATGCTCAACAAGCGATACATGAACGCAGGTCTGGACCAGCACGTCGCATCGTCGAGCAAGGCCGTGCCTTATCTCGAACAGACCAGTAAAACGGATTCAGAGCAAGCGGCAATCAATACTCCATCAGAGCCCAAGCGTTCTTGAGATCTCGGATGTTTACGAGACCCTTGTTGGAGAGTTTGAACTCCGAACGGAGCGTTGCGTAAACCATGGACTGGCCCAAAACGGGGGCGTGCAAGCGAGCCCAGTCGCCACCGTTGCCCAACGCCATCATCGAGAAGGCAAGGGAGGAATTACGCAATTCAAAGCTGGCCTCGACGATTTGGAGTGCATCTTGGTGGTCGTTCACGGTTCCACAGAATTTGAAGAGTTCACCGTCCTTAGCGTTCTCGTTGACCATGGCAACCAATTCTTCGGCACTTGGTGTCGTGCTCGTGTTGTGGATGGAGGAAATCACTCGGACGTTGGCATCGTTGGCCTGTTGAACGAGAGAACTGCGTTTGTCGGCGTCGATGGAGAGTTCGAG